>Ga0153994_1000074_pt1 | contig 58708 bp, 49 predicted proteins | sample TSNC078MetaG_FD_104735 | JGI IMG/M metagenome (GOLD analysis project Ga0153994, IMG submission 104735) | Attine ant fungus gardens microbial communities from North Carolina, USA - TSNC078 MetaG | ecosystem: Host-associated > Fungi > Mycelium > Unclassified | place: USA: North Carolina, Lumber...
AAGAAAATACCGTAGGGACTACGGAAATTAACGCCTGTGGAGATAGTAGGTTGCGAGGTCTGGGAAGCAGGAAATTTGTGGAGTGATTCATGAAGCACGTGACTTTAGTCGTGTGAGGTTCACTATGTTAAAGATATGGATAACCATGAGGAAGCACCAGAATTAACAGGTTTCAATGCCTTAAATGTAGTTGATTTTTACCCTTTACCACATCATACAAATATCCCTTTTAAGAAAACGGTGGAAAAAATAATTTCTAAGTATGAGTCCGATTTGCCGTTGAAGCCTATTAGCAATTCAAAAGCGATATTAGTTAATGGTGATGATGTTGAAGTAAGAGAATAATTTTGACATTGTGCCGAAAATAAGCACTCGTTTCCTCGTGACCCATTTTCCCGTTTCTTCGTAGGTATGGGTATTAGTGACAGCGTAATGCCATGGTAGAATCGTTAGCTACGAGCGATTACCACAAACTAAACGGCGTAGCGAGTTTATATTTTCAGGAGATGGCACAATGAAATGGAATGCAGAATTATACCAAGATAAACATGACTTTGTAGCTGAATACGGCAAAGGATTGTTAGAATATGTTGCTAACGATAAGGCACAGGTTATATTGGATTTAGGTTGCGGCACTGGCGACTTAACCTATGAACTTACACAAAAAGCAGATGAAGTCATTGGAGTTGATGGTTCCGAGGCTATGATACAGAAAGCCAGAGGCAGGTATCCTCAAATTGAATTTCAAGTAATGGACGCATGTATCCTCAAATGGCAGGATTACTTCAATGTGATTTTCTCCAATGCTGTATTTCATTGGATACCGAATCAAATAGTGCTTTTAGAAGGTATTTATCGTGCGTTAAGAATTGATGGAAAGTTAATTTGTGAATTTGGCGCAAATGGTAATATTGCCAATATACAAAGGATTTTTCAGAATGTAATAAAAGATTACGGATATGATTATATCAATCCTTTTTACTTTCCAACAACAGATGAATACAAGCAATTAGTAGAACAAGTAGGATTTAATATTGAATTGATTATTGATTATGACAGACCTACTGCTCTAAAAGATAATAAATTTGGGCTAAGAAATTGGTTGAAACAATTTTTCGCTAACGATTTGTTGAATTTTACCACAGACCAACAAGAGAATATATTTGAAGCAGTTGAGGATGCTCTCCGCTCTGATTTATGGGACGGAAAGCAATGGATAGCTGATTATAGAAGAATCAGAGTAATCGCTTCAAAATAAGCACAACGCCGCCCACGGCTCAAAATGGCTCTGCGTCTTGATTATCGGGATTATGTAAGCCACAACATTGGTGTAAAATCGTTAGGTGCGGCGAGGGCGTGACGGTTCAGTGTTGTCAATATTTTATAGTTTATACGTTTGGAGGTACATAGAATGAGCGATTGGTTTGCAATAGAACACATAGATGAGAACACGCACATTATCAGCGAGTATAAACATTGGGAAGAATCTCACGCCTACTTACTCAATGGCGAAAAATACAGTTTGTTGATTGATACTGGTCTTGGTATAAAAAACATATATTCCGAAGTAATTAAATTGACCGATAAACCAATAATTGCAGTTGCCACCCATGTCCATTGGGATCATATTGGCGGTCATGAACATTTTCCTGATTTTTATGCGCACGAAGCAGAGCTTAATTGGCTGAATGGTGAATTTCCTCTGACGATGGAACAAATCAAAGCATTTGTCGTTGAAGATTGTGAAGTTCCTGATGACTTCGATGTGGATAGCTATGTGTTTTTTCAAGGTATGCCAACAAGAATATTACATGATAATGACATTATAGATATTGGCGACCGTGTGTTACAGGTTCTGCATACGCCGGGACATTCACCGGGTCATATGTGTTTTTGGGAAGAAAGCACCGGCTACCTCTTTACTGGCGATCTGGTATATATCGGTACATTATTTGCGTATTTTCCATCTACTGACCCGACAGCATATTTAGCTTCAATAGAAAGAGTGGCTGCCTTGCCAGTAAAAAAGGTGTTTCCGGCGCACCATGATTTGGACATACCAACAACTATATTGGATGATATGAAAGATGCGTTTCTCGAATTGGAGGGCAAAGGGAAGTTGCAACACGGGAGCGGTACATTCAAGTATGGTAATTTTTCTATTCAGCTTTAATGCTGTGGTGACAAAATAAGCACTCGTGACGCAACAATAAAAACTGTCGTTATATCGTGATTAGTCAGATTTTGAACGCAACGAATCGGGGACCACAGGCGGGACGAACGCCCCGCCTGTGCCGTTTTTATCGCTCCTGCTCCCACTCATCCTCAAGGGCATAATCTGCCTCATAGCCGCTGTTCTGCCCGAATTTTCGGTCATAAAGCCATTGCTCCAGTTCGTCCAGTAAAGCCATTCGTTGTGAAAAGGCTTGTTGGGCGGCTTTTTGCTCCTACTCGGTTTGGTTCACCATAGCCCGAGATGTATGATGAGAGAACTAGGAGGTTGGAAGAATTGAAGATCAAGAAGGAAATGCGCTCCAAAAGGAGCTCATCAATAAATTGCAGAAAGAAAATGCAGTACTGGAGTTTCTTCCTCCTTAGGTTGGGGTGTGAACAGTAACGTTTGAAGTGGAGAAATCTGTAAAAGAGAAATTATTACTTCACAATGTACAAAAATAGAGTTATAATTATATCGTAATAATGATATGGAGGTGGCGAAAATGATAATAAAGGCATCAGCAGCATTGAGGAATGATTATACAACAATTTCAAACATGGCAAAAGAAACAAAAGAGCCTATTTATATAACTAAAAATGGCGAAGGCGATTTAGTACTTATGAGTATTGATGCTTTTGAAAAACGAGAGCAGATGCTGCAGCTCCGGGCAAAAGTATTGCAGGCAGAACAGGAACGTTTAGATGGAGCAGAAACATTCAGCGTTTCAGAAGTGAGGAAGCGGTTAAGGGAGAGGATAAATGACATATAAGGTTAAAATTCTCCCTACGGTATGGGAAGATTTAAAGCATATTGAAGATTGGTATTTAGTACAGTTTGGTGTGGAAACATCTTTGAAAGTAAATGATCATATACTTGATGCCATTGAACGTCTGGAGAGCTTTCCTGATTCTGGTTCCATGACACCAGATGAGTGGCTGAATCAACAAGATTACAAAATGATTATTTGTGAAAAGCATGTAGTCATCTATAGGCTGATTGGTGAGGTAGTTTACATTTATCATATTGCGGACACACAGACAGAATATACAAAATTGTTTTATTAGCAACGCCGTTGAACAGGCCGAGTTTGATGTGATTTTATGGCCAATAAATAAGAAACATGTTTTTCACGCAGACAACTATTAAGCAATCCCCATGGAACAGTCACCATGGGGATTGCTTGTTCTACAGTTTAAGATATGCGAAAGCACACTATTCTTTAATTAACAGCTTTAAACCCAATCTCTAAATCTTCAATAATATCATCCACATTTTCCAATCCAACCGACAACCGTATCATTCCCGGATGGATACCGGCAGCCTGCAATTGTTCATCTGTTAATTGCCGGTGTGTTTCGCTGGCGGGGTGTAAAACACAGGTGCGGATATCGGCAACATGGACTTCGTTTGAGGCTAGCTGCAGAGCATTCATAAAGCGGATAGCATTTTCTTTGCCGCCTTTAATGATGATGGAGATGACACCGCTTGCACCTTTTAGATATTTCTTCGCCAAAGGATAATAAGCATCGCCTTCCAATCCCGGGTAACTGACGCTGTCAACATAATCGGAGTTGCTTAGATACTTGGCAACGGTCGTGGCATTTTCACAATATTGCTTCATACGTATGGCAAGGGTTTCTAACCCCATATTGAGCAGAAAAGCGGAATGTGCCGCCGGATATGCACCAAAATCCCTCATTAACTGCATTCTTGCCTTTGTGATATAGGCAGCTTTTCCATAGTTTTTAGTGTAGGAAATCCCGTGGTATGATTCGTCAGGTTCAGTTAAGTCTGGGAAGTTCCCGTTTGTCCAGTCAAAATTCCCACTGTCTACAATGACACCGCCGACTTGAACGGCATGACCATCCATATACTTGCTTGTAGAATGGATAACAATATCTGCGCCAAACAAAAAAGGTTTACATAAAATAGGTGTGGCAAAGGTATTATCTACAATTAAGGGCACGTTGTGGGCATGAGCAATCCTGGAAAATTTTTCGATATCTAATACAGTAAGTGCGGGATTGGCTATTGTTTCACCAAATACAGCCTTTGTATTGGGGCGAAAAGCGGCATGAAATTCTTCCTCACTGGCATCTTGCTTTACAAAAATAGATTCAATGCCAAGCTTTTTAAGGGTATAAGAAAATAGATTAATCGTTCCGCCATATATCTCAGGGGTACTGATAATACTGTCTCCCGCAGAGCATAAATTCAGAATAGCCAATAACGTTGCTGCCTGTCCTGATGTTGTACACATAGCCCCAACGCCGCCTTCCAGCTCGGCAATTTTACGTTCCACAGCCATGACCGTAGGGTTGGCAAAACGAGAATAAATCAGGCTTTTTGTCGGTTCATCAAAAATAGATGCGATTTCTTCTGTAGAGTCATATACATAAGTTGTACTTTGAACGATTGGCATCACACGGGGTTCCGTGTTTTGTGGCGAATATCCGCCATGCAGGCATGTTGTTTCGTCTCTCATCATACATATTCTCCTTCATGTTTTCTATATTTTATAGCATAGCATAATTCTTTTGATATAAGGTAATTCGATTAAAATATAGTCTGATATAGTCAAAAGCTATATCAGACCGAATTTGTGAGGGCCGCGATATTTTCAAGGGCTTCCCAATAAATTTCACCTAAAGGGGTTAATGTTAAATCTTTATGCTTCAATATCCCGACGGTAATCTGTTCATCTACATTTAAGGAAACAGAGATGATATCATCACCATGGAGATATTTGGGAAATATTCCTGTTGATATAGTATAGGCATTTAATCCGATAATAAAATTGACCAGTGCAGCCCGATCAGTGACCTTAATACTTTTCTTGACGCTCCGTGTGCTTAACACTTCCTCTGAAAAATAAAACGAGTTATAGACACCTTGCTCAACGGTTAAGCAAGGATATTCCGCTAAATCATCTAAATCGATGGCATCTTTATGGGCAAGCGGATGGGTTTTGCAGAGAAATACATGGGGATTGACAGTAAACAGTGGATGAAAATCAATATCAGACTCATCAAGCAGCTTATGTATGACTGTTTCGTTATAATGGCTCAAATAGATAACACCAAGCTCACTGCGCAATAATTTAACATCTTCAATAATTTGCGAGGTCGTTGTTTCCCGAAGGGTGAATTCGTATTCCTCACCACCAAACTCCTTCACCAGTTCTACGAAGGCATTGGCCGTAAAAGCATAGTGCTGGGTGGAAATACTAAATCGCTGTTTTTGGGGAATACCTGTCAAGTACTTTTCTTCGAGGATATCAGCCTGCTGTGTCACCTGTCTGGCATACCCTAAAAATTCTGTGCCATCATTTGTTAAGGTGATTCCCCGGTTTGTTCTTACGAAAAGGGTGAGATTTATTTCGTTTTCCAAATCTTTTATAGCGTTGGACAGACTCGGTTGGGAAATGAACAAGCTCTTAGCAGCTTCATTGATTGAACCTTTCTCGGCAACGGCTATAATGTATTTTAATTGCTGCAAAGTCATACTTAACACCACCTGTTCTACTGCGTGTTTTTATTATATATTATCTGCCTATTGACGGTCTAATTGTTTCCCCTGCCAAGTACCACGGATGTTAAAGGTGCGGTGCAGGGTATTCAATACGGTTCTTTTCGAATGGCTCCAAAGCGGTGCAATTAAAAGATCCTTGGGACCATCGCCCGTCAACCGGTGGATAACGGTATCCGGCGATAGGTGTTCCAGACAGGAGATGACAATATCAATGTATTCCGCCATTGTATATACCGTGAAAAGGCCGGCTTCATAATCTCTTGCAAGATCTGTATCTTTTAAGACATGAAGAAGCTGAAGTTTAACACCTTGTATATCTTGCTGATTGAGATAATTCATTGTTTGTAGGATATCATTATTACTTTCCCCGGGGAGTCCAAGGATGGTATGAACAACCACTTCTATATGTAAAGCTCTTAAATTTTGGACAGCTTTTTCAAAACAGGAAAGATCATATCCGCGGCGAATATACGTGGCAGTTTGCGGGTGAATTGTCTGCAAACCCAGTTCCACCCAGACAGGCTTGCGTTGATTTAAGGTGTTTAATAATTCCAAAACCTCCATGCCAAGGCAATCTGGCCGTGTGGCTATGGAAAGCGCTATAATATCCGGATTTTCAATCGCTTCCGTGAATATAGAAGTTAGATATTCTATAGAGGCATAGGTATTGGTATATGCTTGAAAATAAGCAATAAAATAGCGGGCATTCCGTTTCTCGGAGATTTTCGCCTTCTGCGCATTGATTTGTTCGGTAATAGATTGCTGCTTATCTCCGGCAAAATCGCCGGAACCGCCTTGGCTGCAAAAGATACAGCCCCGTAAGTCCAGGGTGCCATCTCGGTTAGGACAGGTCATGCCGCCATTGAGTGCCAATTTATAAATCTTATCGCCAAAGCGTTCTTTTAACATATAATCTAAAGAATGATAAGGCTTTTTATTCCATTCCATTAGGCGAATTAAATCCTTTCCGGGCTTGTCACCACAAAGCCGATTTCATAAGTTCTCAGTTTCTAGGGTGGGTTACACTAGTATATCATCCTATGCCGTTTTCGGCAAATGAAACGGCATAGGATGTTCTTCTTTTTATGGATTAAAAATGGGATTAATATACTATATAAATGAAAAAAATTCCTGTATAAAAAGGATACTTGATTCATACAATATTACAATAGTATGAATAATTTTTTTGATATTATTGTGCATGATTTGATGATGTGAAGAAAATCATATTGAAATTGTACAATAAAACCAAATTCCATATAAACAAATTGTATATTTTGTATTTTGACATTTATGATAAAAATAGGTATAGTAATATTACTGTAAAAAATAATGTTTTCTTTACTAAATTTTAATTTTATATTTCGAATATATTAAAGATTATAATTTATTATATAAAATGCATACTTATAATGATAAGCAGGAGGTTTATAATGGTCGAACTATTGAGAGATATATCAATGGTATTAGGTGGAATATTTACGATATGTTATTTCTACCAGATTATATACATGTTTGTTGGATTAAAAAAGAAGCCTGTTGAATTGGAAGCAGTCAAACAGCATCGTTTTGCAGTACTTATATCAGCGAGAAATGAAAGAACAGTTATAGGACAATTAATCGAGAGTATCAAACAGCAGAATTATCCTTCTGATATGGTTAATATATTTGTCGTTGCCGATAATTGTACAGATGATACTGCAAAAATTGCCAAGGCAGCAGGTGCCGAAGTCTATGAAAGATTTAATCAGGAACTGATAGGGAAAGGGTATGCGTTAAATTTTTTATTAGGAGAAATCCGTGAGAAATATGGAAAAGAAACATTTGATGGCTACTTTGTTTTTGATGCCGACAACATATTGGATGAAAATTACATTACTGAGATGAACAAGACTTTCGGACACCAATATAATGTACTAACCAGTTACAGAAACTCTAAGAATTACGGAAGTAACTGGATTTCAGCAGGTTATTCACTTTGGTTTTTGCGAGAAGCTAAGTATATTAATAATGCCAGGATGATTTTAGGGACAAGCTGTGCAATTTCCGGCACGGGTTTTTTGATACATAAGAAAATCATCAATAAGAATAATGGCTGGATACATTATTTGCTTACCGAAGATATTGAATTTACTGTAGATAATGTCATTCAAGGCGAAGTGATTGGATATTGCCATAAAGCCATATTATATGATGAACAACCGACAAGGTTTATCGACTCATGGAACCAAAGGCTTCGTTGGTCAAAAGGGTTTTATCAGGTGTTTTTTAAATATGGGAAAAGACTGGGAAAGAAAATAATTACCGAGAAGAGCTTTTCTGCTTATGACATGTTTATGACAATTGCACCGGGTATTTTCCTGACAATCGCCAGCTTTATTCTTGGTGGACTGCTTCTTGTCTACTCTCTATTCAACCCTTCAATTCAGGCTGAAACCGTAGTGGCTGTTAAAGATATGCTAGTGTTTTCCCTTGGGATGAGTTATGTGACGATGTTTACAATGGGACTTGTAACGACGATGACAGAATGGAAGCAAATACACAGCCGGCCATGGAAGAAGATGATGTATATGTTTACATTCCCGTTATATGTATTTACTTATATACCTATTTCAATTGTAGCCTTATTTAAGAAAATCCAATGGGTTCCCATTCGCCACGACATAGCGAAATCAGCCGGTGAGATTAGAGCGACACAATAAAGAGGTGTAGAGATGATTTGGATTATTTTGGCGGCCTTGGTATGTGGGTTGGATTTAATCATTAAACAGTGGATAGGAAAAAACAAAGAGATAAACAGTCAGGAAGAAATACTAAGTGGCAACATCATCATAACAAAATATTATAATACAGGTGCTTTTCTGGGCGTGATGAAAGATAAATCAAGGCAGTTGCTTGGAATCACCCTGATAAGTATTGGTGTGGTTTTAGGATTTCTATTGGCATTCTTAGGAAAACGAGGCAACCTATTATTAAAGCTGGGACTTTCGCTGCTTCTGGGAGGCGCATGCAGTAATGCTTATGAGCGATTAACCAAAGGCAAAGTCACAGATTATTTCAGAATTAGCATAGGGAATGAAAAACTAAAGAAAGTCGTTTTTAATTTAGGAGATATCTTTGTATTCTTGGGAAGTATAATAGCTTTCATTGGTGAATTATTTAGAAAATAGAAAGATTTTTATGAGGGAAAATGTTAACTGATGTATTCATTTTCCCTCATATTTTTGTCTTTGCAGAGGATCTCTATTTTGCAATGGCGGCTTCTATAAAGCCCTTAAATAAAGGATGGCATTTATTGGGTCGTGACTTAAATTCGGGGTGGGCCTGAGTTGCTACAAACCAGGGATGATCTTCTAATTCAATCATTTCTACGATGCGGCCATCTGGAGAAATTCCGGTCAGTGACATGCCGTTTTCGATAAGTTCATCCCGGTAATCATTGTTCACTTCATAACGGTGCCTGTGACGTTCGGCGATTTCTTTTGTACCATAAAGATGGTAGGCTTTTGAGTTCTCATTTAAAATACATTTATAAGAACCTAGTCTTAGGGTGCCGCCTAAATCGGTCACACCATGCTGATCCGGCATAATATGGATGACCGGATGGGTCGTATCCGGCATAAGCTCTGCACTATGGGCGTCAGCGCAGCCAACGACATTTCTGGCAAATTCCACAATAGCCAATTGCATACCCAGACAAAGTCCAAGGAAAGGAATGTTGTTTTCTCTGGCATAATTAATCGCTGTGATTTTACCTTCGACACCACGCAGACCAAATCCGCCGGGAACAAGAATGCCCTGGACATCTGACAGAAGTTCATTGACATTGAACGGACTTATCAGTTCAGAATCAATCCATTTAATTTCCAATTCTGCGCCATTGGCCACAGAAGCGTGTTTTAGGGCTTCGGCAACACTTAGATAGGCATCGTGGAGCTGGACATATTTACCGACAAGACCGATTTTAACGGTTTTATTAGGATTTTTCCAGGCATCAATCATTGCTGTCCAGTCAGCTAAATCAGGATCAGGGCATTCGATTTGAAGGCGCTTACAAACAACATGTGCCAGCTTTTCTTTGTCCATAGCCAATACAGCTTCATAAAGAATATCAACGTCAAGATTTTGAATAACATTTTGTTTCGGCACATTACAAAAAAGTGATATTTTATCCTTAATTTCATCATTCAAGGGAAGTTCTGAACGGCATACAATAACATCCGGCTGGATCCCAAGCGCTTGTAAATCTTTTACCGTGTTCTGTGTCGGTTTTGTTTTCATTTCGCCGGAAGATTTTAAGTATGGGATTAGGGTAACATGAATCAGCATACAATTTTCCCGGCCGATCTGATGCTGAAATTGACGGATGGATTCTAAAAAGGGCTGGCTTTCAATATCGCCGACAGTACCGCCCACCTCGATAATAGCAATCTCCACATCATTGGAGTCGTCCCCTCCTCTATAAAAGCGGCTCTTAATGGCATTGGTGATATGAGGAATGACCTGAACGGTGTTTCCGCCATAATCACCTCTTCGTTCGCCGGATAAAACATCCCAGTAGACTTTACCGCTGGTAACATTGGACATATGATTGAGAGAGCAGTCGATAAAGCGTTCATAGTGGCCTAAATCTAAATCGGTTTCGGTTCCGTCATCGGTGACGAAAACTTCACCATGTTGATAGGGGTTCATGGTTCCCGGATCGATATTAAGATAAGGATCAAACTTCTGCATGGTCACAAAATAGCCGCGGGCTTTTAATAACCGTCCAAGAGATGCTGCTGTGATTCCTTTGCCAAGTCCTGATACAACTCCGCCTGTGACAAAAACGTATTTCACTGCCATAATTAGCCTCCTTCGTAAAATTTTACAATATAAAATAGTATTATACCGCACCCAACCGGAGATATCTACTTTTTTTAGAAAAAAGTACAAAAATTTTACTTAAATTTTTCTAAATTCAGTAGACGGGCAACTATTTTTAAGTTATAGTAAATAAGGTGTAATTGTTAGATAAGCTTTTAATTTCAGATAGATAGACTATTAATTTGGGAGGAACTATGGACAATAATAAAAACTCTAATGATAAAAATAAAAAGAATGTAACGAACATCATTGTCATTGTTTGTATAGCATTGGCATTTATTATCTTTTTTAATTACCTTTCAACGTTATTGAGAGAAAGCAAGCGTGAAGAGATAACTTATAATCAATTTCTCGAAATGCTGGAAGAAGATATGGTGAAGTCCGTTGAAGTGAAAACTGACGGTACAATTGAAATTATTAAGAAGGGTGATGATTCTGTAAATCCGATGGTATATTATACCGGACAATTTACTGATCTTACACTGGTGAGCCGCCTGGAAGAAAAGGGAGTGACATTTTCTGAGGAGATATCTTCATCAAATTCATTATTAGTGTCAGTGTTTGTCAACCTGGTGCTGCCGATGCTTATATTTATGCCGATATTGTACATGTTGTTTAGAAACATGTCAAAGGGTGGTGGTGTCATGGGCGTTGGGAAAAGCAACGCTAAAGTTTATGTGCAGAAAGAGACAGGGGTTACCTTTAAGGATGTGGCCGGTCAGGAAGAATCCAAGGAATCCTTAAGAGAGATTGTAGATTTTCTTCATAATCCTAAGAAATATACAAAAATCGGCGCCAAACTGCCAAAAGGTGCCTTGTTGGTAGGTCCTCCGGGAACAGGTAAAACTTTGTTGGCAAGAGCGGTTGCCGGAGAAGCCGCAGTACCTTTTTATTCGCTTTCCGGTTCAGATTTTGTAGAGATGTTTGTTGGTGTAGGTGCTTCAAGAGTCAGAGATTTATTCAAACAGGCCGGACAGTCGGCACCGTGTATTATTTTTATTGATGAACTGGATGCGATTGGGAAAAGCAGAGATTCCAGATACGGCGGTAATGATGAGCGGGAGCAGACTCTCAATCAATTGCTGTCAGAAATGGATGGCTTTGACGCATCGAAGGGGATTATTATCCTGGCAGCAACCAACCGTCCGGAAATACTTGATAAAGCACTATTAAGGCCGGGACGATTTGATAGAAGGATTATTGTAGATAAGCCGGATTTAAAAGGCAGAGTTGAAACATTAAGGGTTCATTCCCGCAATGTAAGCATGGATGAAACAGTGGATTTTCAAGAAATTGGTTTGGCCACGTCAGGAGCGGTAGGTTCGGATTTGGCGAATATCATTAATGAGGCTGCACTGAATGCGGTTAAGCATGGCAGAACCGCAGTAGCCCAGTCTGATTTATTTGAATCTGTCGAAGTTGTTATTGCGGGTAAAGAGAAGAAAGACAGAGTATTGAATGCAAAAGAGCGAAGAATCGTATCTTTCCATGAAGTTGGACATGCCCTGACCTCTGCTTTGCAGAAGAACACCGAACCCATTCAAAAGATTACGATTGTCCCCCGGACAATGGGGGCATTGGGTTATACGATGCAAATGCCGGAAGAAGAAAAGTACTTAATGTCAAAGATCGAAATGGAAGAAGAACTGGTTGTATTATTTGGCGGGAGAGCAGCTGAGAGTATTAAGTTTGATACGGTAACAACCGGAGCTTCTAACGATATCGAAAGAGCTACGGCACTGGCCAGAGCAATGGTAACACAGTACGGTATGTCTGATACGTTTGGGCTTATGGGTCTGGAATCCATTGAGAACAGATATCTGGATGGAAGGGCAGTACTCAATTGCGGAGATGCCACTGCGGCTGAGATTGACAAGGAAGTCATGTCGATTCTCAAGATAGCTTATGACAAAGCAATTGATTTGTTAAGTCATAATATTGAAAGCCTTGATAAGATTTCAGAGTATTTAATTGAAAAGGAAACAATTACCGGTAAAGAATTTATGAAAATCTTTAATGAAGTCAGGGGTATTGACCAAGAAAAACCAGTCGATACGGTGGATGAAGAAGCAAAAGATAATAAGTGATCAATAGATTTGTCTCAAAGGGTTCATAGCTTTTGAGGCATCTATTTATGTAGTTTAATTAATCAATAGGAATGTGAGTTGTGATGTTTGATTTTGATGAAGAATTAAAAAAACTTCCCGCAAAACCGGGTGTTTACATAATGCATGATGAAGATGACCATATTATTTATATTGGGAAGGCAATCAGTTTAAAAAATCGCGTCAGGCAATATTTTCAGAGCAGCCGTCAGATGACAGCTAAAATCGCCCAGATGGTATCTAAAATCGCAAGATTTGAATATATCATTACCGACAGCGAATTAGAGGCGCTTGTTTTGGAAAATAACCTGATTAAAGAACATCATCCGAAGTATAATACGATGTTGAAAGATGATAAAACCTATCCTTATATTAAAGTGACGGTAGGTGAGCCTTTTCCACGAATCATGATGGTGAGAAAGGTTAAAAAGGATAAGTCGAAGTATTATGGACCATATGCCAGTGCCATGGCTGTTAAAGATACCATCGATTTGCTGCATAAGGTTTATAAAATCCGCAGCTGTCACCGGAATCTGCCTAAAGACATCGGAAAAGAGCGGCCTTGTCTTAACTATCATATTCATCAATGCAATGCACCCTGCCAGGGGTATATTAATCAGGAAGACTACAGAAAAACCATACAGGAGGTCATCTCGTTTTTAAATGGCAATTATGAACCTGTTTTCAAAATGCTGACCGGTAAAATGAACGAAGCATCTGAGGAACTGGACTTTGAAAAAGCCATGGAATATCGTGATTTAATAACGAGTATCAAAAAGCTTGCCGGAGAGCAGAAAATTACAAGCGCACAGATGGAAGACAAAGATGTTATCGCCTTTGCCCGCGCTGATGATGAAGCTGTAGTACAAGTGTTTTTTATTCGGGGCGGCAAGTTGATAGGGCGGGATCATTTTTATCTGACCGGCGTCAGGAATGATACAAGACCGGAAATCATGACGGCATTTATTAAGCAATTTTATGCAGGAACCCCATTTATTCCCCATGAATTACTTCTTCAAGAGGATACCCCGGATAAAGCGGTTATCGAACAATGGCTGACAGGGCGCAGAGGTCAGAAAGTGATCTTATCCGTCCCTGTCAAAGGTCAGAAAGAACGTTTGGTGGAGCTTGCGGCTAAAAATGCCAGCCTGATTTTGCTTCAGGACAGCGAGAAAATAAAACGCGAAGAGGCAAGAACAATTGGAGCGGTGAAGATCCTTGGTGAGATGCTTTCGATACCATCGATTGCCCGGATTGAGGCATTTGATATATCCAATATCAATGGCTTTGAAAATGTAGGGTCAATGATTGTTTATGAAAACGGTAAGCCTAAGCGAAATGCTTATCGCAAGTTTAAGCTGAAATGGGTGAAGGGGCAGGATGATTATAAATCCATGGAGGAAGTACTCACCCGCAGATTGACGCATGGTATGGACGAAAGAAATGAGTTGATTGAAAAAAACTCAGATGTTTCCCTGGGAAGCTTTTCCTTATTTCCGGATTTGATTATGATGGATGGCGGCAGGGGACAGGTAAATGTTGCCTTAAAGGTCTTGAAAAATCTGAAGATTGATATTCCGGTCTGCGGTATGGTTAAAGATGATCATCACCGAACCCGCGGCTTATATTATCAGAATAAAGAAATTCCCATCGACAAAAATACAGAGACTTTTAAATTAATTACGCGAATACAAGATGAGGCTCATCGTTTTGCCATAGAATATCATCGCAGCCTCCGTAAAAAAGGACAGGTAAGGTCAATTCTCGATGATATTGAGGGAATCGGTCCTACCAGACGAAAGGCATTAATGAAGCATTTCATCTCTCTTGAACACGTTAAAGAGGCAACCGTTGATGAATTAAAGGCCATTCCCTCCATGAATGAGCAGGCCGCCACAGCAGTGTATCAATTCTTTCATTGAAAGGGATTTTAGAATATGATAGAATAAACAGAATAGCTAATGTATTGATTGTTATATACAGACCAAGGAGGAGCCTATGTTTGAAAATAAGAATAGTGATTATAACATGAAGTTAAGCCGATTAATAGAAAGAGTGAAGCTGACCAACTTAAATCCTGATATTGATACGGATAAAATTCTTATCGAACAGAGTGATTTAAACAGGCCGGCATTACAGTTAACCGGATTTTTCGACTTTTTTGATAACCACCGGGTACAGATTATTGGGAAGGTAGAGTACTCATATCTCCATCAAAAATATGAAGATGAAGGTGCTGGTATTATCGAAAGAATGTTTCAGACAGATATTCCGTGCCTGGTATTTTGCCGGAATTTAAGACCATCTGACGAAATTATTGCTTTGGGAGATAAGTATCATATACCAATCCTATTAACTGAAATGGGAACTTCATATTTTATGGCAAAAGCCATGTATGTTTTAAATGAAGAACTGGCTCATAGAATTACGATTCACGGTGTCCTGGTAGATGTTTATGGTGAAGGTGTGCTGATTATAGGAGAGAGTGGTATCGGAAAGAGTGAAGCGGCTCTTGAACTCATTAAAAGGGGACACCGTCTGGTATCTGATGATGTTGTGGAAATTAAGAAAATAGGCGAGGATATGCTCGTAGGAACGGCACCTGATATTACCCGGTATTTGATTGAATTAAGAGGAATTGGCATTATTGATGTTAAAACCCTCTTTGGTGTCGAAAGTGTTAAAGAAATACAAACAATTAATTTAGTCATTCAATTAGAAGAGTGGAGTCGTGATAAGGAGTATGATCGCCTTGGTCTAGAAGAACAATATACTGAATTTCTAGGACATAAAGTACAAAGTCACTCGATACCCATCCGCCCCGGCCGGAATTTAGCCGTTATTGTTGAATCTGCGGCGGTTAATTATCGTCAGAAACAGATGGGTTATAACGCGGCTCACGAATTATATCGCCGTGTTACCGGTAATTTACAAAAAAAGCGAGAATCAGATGCAGAATAGGTAAAAGCCATGGGAGGTATATGATGGAAAAAGTATGTTTTGGTGTTGATATTGGTGGAACAGCGGTCAAAATCGGAATTTTTACGTTAACAGGGAAATTATTTGATAAGTGGGAAATACCCACGAGAACAGAAGAACGGGGAAAGTATATTTTAAGTGATATTGCGGCCTCTATAAACGAAGCGCTGTCAATAATGAAAATTAGAAAAAGCGATGTAACAGGTGTGGGATTAGGGGTTCCCGGACCGGTCAAAGAGGACGGAACGGTACTCATGTGTGTTAATCTTGGGTGGGGAATATTCAATGTTGCTGATGAACTTAGTCAGCTTTTGAAGCTTCCGGTCAAGGCGGCCAATGATGCCAATGTTGCGGCTCTCGGTGAGATGTGGCAGGGCGGCGGAGCCGGTCATTTGAATATTGTGATGGTTACCCTTGGCACAGGCTGTGGCGGCGGTATCATTTTAGACGGTAAAATAGTGGCTGGTACCCATGGCGCCGCAGGTGAAATTGGTCATACACCTGCTTTAGCCGAAGAAGATATTATTGGTGTATGCGGCTGCGGTAAGAGGGGTTGTCTTGAACAGATAGCATCAGCAACAGGAATATCTAAAATGGCGACGAAATATGTTAAAGAGCTTAAGATGCCGGGGATATTATCCGAATGTGATCACATAACGGCAAAAGCAGTCCTAGATGCTGCGAAAGAAGGGGATGAAACAGCGAGTTTAGTTGTTGAGAAGATGGCTTCATATCTGGGTAATTCTTTAGCTATTATATGTGCGGTCGTCGACCCGGAGATTATTGTTATTGGCGGCGGTGTTTCTAAAGCAGGTCAATATCTAATTGATACTATTGAAAAACATTATCAGGGAAAGGCATTTCAGACAATTAAAGACATAGAATTTGCCCTGGCGAAGTTGGGAAATGACGCAGGTATATATGGTGCGGCCAGGATGGTTGGGCCATAAAATAGAATATTGGAGGGCAGCATGAAGATAGATTTTAAGCAAAGATTAGAAGAAATTGCCGGGATAGGTGAATTGAAGGTTAATGAACGAATGAAGTTTCATACAACCTTCCGTATCGGGGGACCGGCTGATTTTCTGATTGTACCAAACACTTTAGCCGGCCTTAAAGAAGGCATTAGATTATGCAAAGAATATGAAGTTCCTTACTATATTGTGGGGAACGGCAGCAATCTTTTAGTTGGTGATAAAGGAATCCGCGGTGCCGTGTTCCAATTATGTCATACCTTTGATAATATTTGTTATGAACAAAAGGAAGAAGGCGCCATATTGGTGAGAGCGGGTGCCGGTGTTTTGCTTTCCAAACTGGCAAAAGAAGTGGCTGGGAAGGGTTTGAGTGGCTTTGAGTTTGCAGCAGGCATCCCCGGTACTTTTGGTGGTGCAGTGACTATGAATGCCGGTGCATATGGAGGGGAGATTAAATCACTGCTCTCATATGCAACTTTATTAACTGATGACGGGAATGTGATTACCCTTTACACCAAGGATTTGAAAATGGGTTATAGAACAAGTATTATTCAGGAAAAGGAATATATCGTTATCGAGGGCGGTCTAATGCTTGAACCAGGTGACAAACAGGATATTCAAAATAAGATTGATGATTTAACAAGCCGGAGAAGAGGAAAACAACCTTTGGAATACCCCAGTGGAGGGAGTACGTTTAAACGTCCTCAGGGTTATTTTGCCGGAAAACTTATACAAGACGCAGGCCTTAAAGGCTATCGGGTCGGTGATGCCATGATTTCCGAAAAACACAGTGGTTTTGTCGTCAATGTCGGTAGTGCGACTGCCGGTGATGTGATAACCTTGATGAACGATGTCAAAGATAAAGTCCATGAATTGACCGGTGTGCATATGGAACCGGAGATACGTATGATAGGAGAGTTTTAGCTGATGCGGTTCGTTATCGTTACAGGAATGTCAGGAGCAGGTAAAAGCTCCGTGTTAAAAATGTTAGAAGACGCAGGCTATTTTTGCGTAGATAATCTGCCAATACAATTGATTTTAAAGTTTGCTGAGGTAATCAATAGTGAGGCGGCAGAAATGCCAAAGGTGGCTTTGGGAATAGATATTCGCAGTGGGGATGATTTGGAGAATGTTGATATCATTTTAGCGGATTTGAAAAAAGAAGGGCTTAATTATGAAGTACTATTCCTGGAGTGCCAAACGTCGGTATTAGTGAAGCGATATAAAGAAACCAGAAGAAATCATCCTTTGGCAGATAGCGGACGTATCGAGGAAGGCATTGCTTTGGAGAGAAAGAAGCTTAAGTTCCTCAAAGAAAGTGCTAATTATATTATTGATACCAGTCGGCTTCTTGTCCGTGAATTAAAAGCAGAGATAGATAAAATTTTTGTCAAAAATGAAAATTATAATAGTTTTTATGTAACTATTTTATCCTTTGGTTTTAAATATGGCATTCCTTCCGACTCCGATTTGGTCTTTGATGTTCGTTTTTTGCCGAATCCGTACTATGTAGAAGCATTAAAATTAAAGACCGGGAATGACAAAGAAGTTTATGAGTTTGTGTTAAAATCCAAAGAAGCACATGAGTTCCTGGAAAAACTTAAGGACATGATTAATTTCCTGATCCCCCTCTATATGGTTGAGGGGAAAAATCAGTTGGTTATAAGTATCGGCTGTACCGGCGGTAAACATCGTTCGGTAACTTTAGCCAATGCCCTTTATAATGAACTTAAAGGTACCCAATATGGAATCAAAGCCATACATAGAGACATAGAAACCCTCAGATGACAGTTAACGCATATATTGATTTGTCATCTGAGGGCGGATACTTATCAAATCGGGTAAGAGGTGAAGGAGATGTCGTTTTCCGGAAAAGTCAAAGATGAACTTTCAAGATATAAAGCGCCTGCCAGACATTGCCAGATTGCCGAAATAGCAGCAATTATATCTCTATGCGGGAAAGTATATATATCTGAAAGTGATAAAATCAGACTGAATATTCAGACGGAGAATATTGCCGTCGCAAGAAAGTACTTTACATTATTGAAAAAATCATTTAATATAAATATCGACGTTTCTATTAGAAGAAACATACTTTTAAAAAAAAGCCGTACCTATAAAGTGGCGGTGAATGATGATCAGGCAGCCAGGAAGATTTTATTGGCGACAAAATTAATGAATCTTCATGGCGAGATTGAAGAGGATTATTCAGTGATTAACCATCTGATTATTCAAAACACTTGCTGTAAAAGGGCATTTTTAAGGGGATCTTTTTTGGCGGCGGGATCAATTAGCGATCCCAGGAAAGCATATCATTTTGAGATGATATGTACCGGAAAAGAGAAGGCAGCACAGCTGCAAAACATAATGGCAGCTTTTAATATAGAAGCAAAAATAATACTACGTAAAAAATATTATGTTGTCTATGTTAAGGAAGGTGCACAGATTGTAGATATATTAAACATAATGGGAGCCCATATGTCATTAATGGACTTGGAAAACATCCGAATCCTTAAAGAGATGCGTAACTCAATTAACCGCCGTGTCAATTGCGAAACGGCAAATATCAGTAAAACTGTGTCTGCTGCTGTAAAGCAAGTAGAGGATATTACCTATATTAAAAAGGCGATTGGTTTTGGCAGATTATCGGAAGGACTGAAAGAAATAGCCGATCTGCGATTGGAATATCCGGAAGCTTCATTGAGTGAACTTGGAAAACTGCTAAGCACGCCGGTTGGCAAGTCAGGTGTAAATCATCGGCTGCGGAAGCTAAGTGCGATTGCAGATGAGTTAAGAGAGCAAGGAACATGAAAACGCAATACTGTATTAAAGGTACAATACAGAGAAAGGTGAGGTACAAATTATGATTTCAAAAAGGATAACCATTAAGATTCCTACCGGGTTAGAGGCCAGACCGGTTGCGCTTCTGGTACAGGTGGCAAGCCAGTATGACAGTAATATATATGTTGAAATCCAGGAAAAGAAGGTCAATGCCAAAAGTATTATGGGCATGATGAGCCTTGGAATTGTCGAGGGTGAGGAAGTAACAATAACTGCCAGCGGTCCAGATGAGGCAAAAGCAATTGAAAACATGGAGAAGTATTTGACCAGCGAAAAGTAATCATTAAGAGGGGATTCTTAAGTCACAGACTAAAGGATGCCCTCTTTTGCGTTCCTGGCCCAAAACCAGAAAACAATGTTGTTGATTTGCGGGAAATAGGCTATAATGGAGAATATAATTAAAATGATGATAGAAATGATAGAAAGAGTGAAAATATGGAGAATTCAATCTTAACGGAACTTTTAAAAAAGCATGAAGGATTTGCGAAAACAATCGGCATCAATCTGACTAAAGCCGAAGCAGGATATGCAGAAGGTGAAATTGATATAAAACAGATGCATCATAACCCTATCGGATCGGTTCACGGCGGCTGCATATTTACACTGGCTGATACCGTTGGCGGAGCAGCTGTGGTATCTAATGGTGTCATGTGCACCACATTATCCTCCTATATCGATTATTTGAATGCAGCTATAGAGTCGAAGAAGTTGATTGCCAAGGCAACGCCGGTCAGAGTTGGCAAGAAAGTATGCGTTTATAATGTCAACGTGTATGATGAGGCCGAGCGTCATATTGCCAAGGTTTCCATTACCTACTTTGTAATAAACAAAGATAAAAAAACGCGTACAGGGAGTTGATGAAGGATGGCATTTACGCATTTACATGTTCATACAGAATATAGTCTTTTAGATGGCTCTAATAAAATAACCGAGCTTATTGCAAGAACGAAGGCCTTAGGGATGGATAGCGTAGCTATTACAGATCATGGAGTTATGTATGGTGTCATCGATTTCTATAAGGAGGCCAGGAAACATGGGATACGTCCGATTATAGGATGTGAAGTCTATGTGGCACCCGGATCCCGTTTTGACAGGGAAGGACAAGATGACAACCGTTATAACCATTTAGTATTGCTTGCAGAGAATAATACCGGCTATCACAATTTAATGAAGATTGTATCCAGAGGTTTTACAGAAGGATTTTACTACAAGCCTCGTGTGGATAAAGAACTTTTACGTGAATACAGTGAAGGGATCATCGCCTTAAGTGCCTGCTTGGCAGGAGAGATTCCCAGATATATTGTCCGTGGTTTTTATGAAGATGCGGTTAAATTAGCACTTGACATGGAAGCAATCTTTGGCAAAGGGAATTTTTTTCTGGAATTACAAGACCATGGTATTGCCGAGCAAAAGACCGTCAATCAGGCTTTGATGCGGATGAGTAAAGAGACTGGGATTGAATTAGTGGCTACCAACGATATCCATTATACCTATGCTGAGGATGAGCAGTCCCATGATATTTTGTTATGTATCCAAACCAATAAGAAGGTGAATGATGAGGTACGGATGCGTTATGAAGGCGGTCAGTATTATGTAAAGTCCCCTGAAGAGATGCTTGAGACTTTTCCTTATGCAAAAGAAGCATTGGAAAATACACATAAAATAGCGATGCGGTGCCAGGTGGAGATTGAATTTGGCCAGTATAAGTTACCTAAGTATCCGGTGCCGGAAGGTTATGATGCATGGACCTATCTTAAGAAAATTACTGATGAAGGCTTTGGATTACGATATGAAAATCGAACCGAAGAATTAGTCGAGCGCCTAGACTATGAGCTTAACACCATAAAATCCATGGGCTTTTTAGATTATTTCTTAATTGTGTGGGATTTTATCAAGTATGCCAGAGATAATGGCATCATTGTCGGTCCGGGCAGGGGGTCGGCTGCAGGCAGCATTGTATCTTATTGTCTGGGCATCACAAATTTAGATCCGATTAAATATAACTTACTCTTTGAGCGGTTTTTGAATCCCAACCGAGTAACCATGCCGGATATTGATATAGATTTTTGCTTTGAGCGCAGACAGGAAGTCATCGACTACGTCGTAAGGAAATATGGTCAGGACCGTGTGGTACAGATAGTGACCTTTGGTACGATGGCGGCAAGAGGTGTCATTAGGGATGTCAGCCGCGCCCTGGATTTGCCTTATGCGATGGCCGATTCTTTAGCTAAAATGATTCCCACTGAACTTGGAATCACAATTGACCGTGCTCTTAAGATTAACCCGGAATTGAAGAAGTTATATGACAACGATGAACAAATCCATTCTTTAATTGATATGTCAAAGCGCTTGGAAGGCTTGCCAAGGCATGCGTCTATTCATGCGGCAGGCGTTGTCATCAGCCCGAAAGCTACTGATGAATATGTACCTTTGTCCAGAGGTGCAGATGAATCTATTACAACTCAGTTTCCGATGACAACTTTGGAAGAATTGGGACTTTTGAAAATGGATTTTCTTGGCTTGCGGACTTTAACTGTCATTCAAAACGCAGTACGCCTTGCCAATCGTGATACTGTAAAGATACCGGATATTGATGACATTGATTTTAATGATAAACACATTTTTGAATTGATAGCTTCCGGTAAGACGGATGGTATTTTCCAGCTGGAAAGTTCAGGAATGAAAAGCTTTATGAAAGAATTAAAGCCGCAGACTCTGGAGGACATCATTGCCGGTATTTCTCTTTATCGACCCGGACCCATGGATTTTATTCCTAAATATATCAAAGGGAAAGATAAAAGCGAATCGATCAAGTATGATTGTGAGGAGTTAGAAGAGATTCTTGCCCCAACCTACGGCTGTATTGTCTATCAGGAGCAGGTCATGCAGATTGTTATGAAATTAGCCGGTTATGATTTAGGACGGAGCGATTTGGTCCGCCGTGCCATGTCAAAGAAAAAGGCAGACGTCATGGCAAAAGAAAGAGAATACTTTGTCTATGGCAACAAGGAGCTGCATGTTCCGGGGTGTATTGCCAATGGCATAGATGAAAAAATAGCGAATAAGATTTTTGATGATATGATTGACTTTGCAAAATACGCTTTTAATAAATCGCATGCGGCGGCATATGCAATCGTAGCTTATCAGACTGCTTATTTAAAATACTACTATCCGGTTGAATTTATGGCCGCGCTGATGACTTCGGTGATAGATTTCTCCTCCAAGGTTTCTGAATATATTATGGCCTGCCGGCAGATGAATATTGAGATTCTGCCTCCGGATATCAATGAAGGGGAAAGTGCTTTTTCTGTTTCCGAAGGCAAGATACGTTACGGTTTATCGGCCATTAAAAGTGTCGGTAAAAATGTTATTGATGCCATTGTTACAGAAAGGAAAAACAATGGAAATTTTATAAGTTTAAAAGATTTTTGCGAGCGGCTAACCGGTAAGGAAGTGAATAAAAGAACCATCGAAAACTTTATCAAAGCCGGCGCATTTGACAGTTTGAAAGCAACAAGGCGTCAGTTAATGATGGTGTATGCCCAGGTATTGGACCAGGTCAACTCCCAGCGGAAAAAGTCCATGTCAGGTCAAATGACATTGTTTGACTTTGTCAGTGAAGAGGAAAAGCAATCATTTGATGTCCAATATCCTGACGTGGGAGAGTATGAAAAAGAGGCATTGCTGGCTTACGAAAAAGAAGTTCTGGGTGTCTATATCAGCGGTCATCCATTAGACGAGTTCACCAATGATTTGCAGCGGAATGTAACCGCTTTGACAATCGATTTTTATATAGATGAGGAAAAGGGAAGAGCAAAGCTTGAAGATGGTGCGAATGTTGTCATAGGCGGTATGATTATGGCAAAAACAGTGAAGGCAACCCGGAATAATAAGATGATGGCGTTTATTACGTTAGAAGATTTAGTAGGCACTGTAGAAGTTATTATTTTCCCTGATAACTATGAGCGCCATAAAGAGATTCTGACAGAAGATACAAAGGTATACATCAAGGGAAGAGTATCAGCCGGAGATGACCAACAGGCAAAACTGATTTGTGAAAAGATAACCCCGTTTGCCCAAGTGCCGAAAGAAGTGTGGATTAAATATCCATCTAAAGACGTCTATTTAGAAAGCGAACCTAAATTATATCAATTATTAGAAAATGAGGATGGCAATGATAAAGTCGTTATTTTTTGTGAAAAGGAAAAGGTAATAAAAAAATTGCCAAGAGTGTATAATATTCATGTGAATGATAAGATCATTAGTCAAATGTCACTAGAATTTGGTGGCGACAATATTAAAATCATACAAAAACCTTGAAAACTAATAAAGTTTATATTAGAATGAAATTAGTTTCTCTTTAATGATGCAGAATGGAGGAAATAGAATGGGCGAAAACCAAATAAAGACATTAGGAGTATTGACAAGCGGCGGAGATGCTCCGGGGATGAATGCGGCTATCCGTGCAGTTGTCCGCACGGCGATTGGTTATGGCTGTAAGGTAAAAGGCATCCAAAAAGGTTTTGCAGGCTTGCTAAATGATGAGATTATAGATTTAGAGCATGATAGTGTTTCCGATATATTAAGCAGGGGCGGTACTTTTTTGTATACGGCCAGATGTGCCGAATTCATGACTTTAGAAGGGCAGATTAAAGGTGCTGAGGTTTGCCGCAAACATGGAATTGATGGTGTTGTCGTTATCGGCGGTGACGGCTCTTTCCAGGGAGCCAGGAAGCTGGCGCTTCAGGGGATTAATACGTTTGGAGTTCCGGGTACGATTGATTTGGATATAGCATGTACTGAATATACAATCGGATTTGATACGGCAGTGAATACGGCGATGGAAGCGATTGATAAAGTAAGAGATACCTCCACTTCTCATGAGCGTTGTAGTATTATTGAGGTCATGGGAAGGAATGCCGGATATATAGCTTTGTGGTGCGGCATAGCCAATGGTGCAGAAGATATTTTATTACCTGAGATTTATAATTATGATGAGAATGCCATCATTGATAATATTATCAAAAGTCGTAACCTGGGTAAAAAGCATCATATTATTATTAATGCCGAAGGTGTAGGGCATTCAACAAGTATGGCCAAACGCATAGAAGCGGCCACCGGAATTGAAACCAGAGCGACGATTTTAGGTCATCTGCAAAGAGGTGGAAGTCCAACGGCTAAGGACCGGGTATATGCCTCCATTATGGGTGCTTATGCTGCAGATGCCCTGATGATGGGTAAATCTAACCGTGTTGTAGCATATCATAACGGCCATTATGTAGATTATGATATTGAAGAAGCATTGGCAATGGAAAAAGACATAGACGATTTTCAATTCAGTGTGTCAAGAGTTTTATCCGCATGATAACCAGCTTAAATAATTCTAAAATAAAACATTTGATACAGCTTCAGACGAAAACCAGATTCCGTAAAGATAACAGGCAGTTTATTGTGGAAGGAATCAAGATGTTTATGGAGCTTCCTCCGAAGTTACATCTGCAGACATATATTTCAGAAAGCTTTCATGCGCGCTGCCCCAAAGAAATTAAGGAAAAGATTGCCGGGAAGCCTTATGAATGTGTCTCAGACAAACTATTTAAAGAGGTTTCTGATACGCAGTCGCCCCAGGGAATCATGGCGGTGGTGCGGATGCCAGAATACGCATTTGAAGAATTATTTCTAAATGACAGGCCGACTTTTATGATTTTAGAATCCTTACAGGATCCGGGGAATTTAGGGACGATTATACGAACGGCAGAAGGAGCCGGCGTTACCGGTGTTATTTTAAACCGTGATTCGGTGGATATATATAATCCTAAAGTCATAAGATCGACAATGGGGTCAATTTATCGGGTTCCCTTTATTTATTCAGAAAGCCTTTCGGAGACGATAAAAAAGCTTAAAAGCCATGATGTGAAACTATATGCGGCTCATCTTGATGGTAAACGGTATTATTTTGAAGAAAACTATACATCTGCCTGTGGATTTATGATAGGAAATGAAGCGAATGGTTTAAGTGATTCGCTAACGCTTCTGGCTGATGATATGATAAGGCTTCCGATGTCAGGACAAGTGGATTCTCTAAATGCAGCTGTTGCGGCATCAATCTTAATGTACGAGGTAAAGAAGCAGAGACTGGTGTGATTCAAAGACTTGTGCTATAATAGTAATTGAGTTTACGATGGGAGGAATATTCATGGAAGGGATTTTCTGGTTAGTGGCTTTGGCATTTTTTATTGTGGTTGAGATGGTCACTTTAGGGCTGACAACGATTTGGTTTGCCATTGGTTGTCTGGTGGCTTTTCTGGCATCACTTATTGGCATCCATTTGGGGATACAGATAGCGTTATGCATTGTGGTTTCCGTAGTGCTGCTGATTTTTACGAGACCGCTGGCTACAAAATATTTGAATTCGCAAACAACTAAAACCAACGCAGAGGGTCTTGTTGGAAAAACCGCAGAAGTAACGATTGCCATAGATAATATTAGAGCTCAGGGGCAGGTAATGATTAATGGTATGGATTGGACAGCGAGGTCAACAGATGATGAAAAACTCATCAAGAAAGATTCTTTAGTCACTATTATTGGTATCAATGGAGTCAAATTGATTGTTGAAGAAAAGGAGACGAAGAAAGATGAATATGTTAGTTAGTGCAGTAAGGTCAAATAATATTTTTCCGGTGATAGGTGTTATTATTTTGGTACTCATTGGTGTGGTGCTTATCACGTCCTGCTTTAAGATAGTACCGCAGGCTCATGCCTTTGTTATTGAACGTTTAGGCGCTTATAAGGCGACATGGTCGGTAGGATTCCATATAAAGGTGCCGCTAATTGATAAAGTATCCAAGAGAATCATTTTAAAAGAGCAGGTCGTCGATTTTGCACCTCAGCCGGTAATCACGAAGGATAATGTCACAATGCGGATAGATACGGTTGTTTTTTACCAGATTACAGACCCGAAGCTTTATTGCTATGGGGTGCAGAATCCAATTATGGCTATTGAAAACCTGACAGCGACAACGCTGAGAAATATAATCGGGGATTTGGAGCTGGATGAATCTCTGACTTCCAGAGAAATTATTAATGCTAAAATGCGGGCAATTCTAGATGTTGCAACTGATCCGTGGGGAATTAAGGTAAATCGTGTTGAGCTTAAGAACATTATTCCGCCTTCAGCTATTCAGGATGCCATGGAGAAACAGATGAAAGCAGAACGTGAACGTAGAGAGTCCATACTTCGTGCCGAAGGAGAAAAGCGCTCGGCAATCCTTAAGGCGGAAGGTCATAAAGAATCGGTTATTTTAGAGGCACAGGCCGATAAGGAATCTGCCATCCTTCGTGCAGAAGCGAAGAAAGAAGCCATGATTCGTGAGGCTGAAGGTGAGGCTATGGCGATCCAGCAAATCCAGCAGGCGAATGCCGATGGTATCCGGTTTATCAAGGATGCGGGTGCCGATACGGCAGTCTTGCAGATTAAGAGCCTGGAGGCTTTTGCAAAAGCGGCTGATGGAAAAGCAACTAAGATTATTATCCCCTCAGAAATACAGGGAATAGCAGGTTTAGCGAAGTCTATTGCCGAAGTGGTCGTTAACGAGCAAGAAGATAAGTGATAAAGAGGGGTGCTTGCACCCCCTTTTTGCGTGAGCCCGGCGGACCAAGTAGGCATTTACTTTTGAGGTGATTTTTTGAAGCTTAATAATACTATTGTAAGAAATATAATTATTCTATTATTTGCCATTAAATTGATGCTTTATTATACAGCTGTTGATGTCAATATCTTTACCAGTATACCGTTTGTACTGACGATATTGATTTTTCTCGGGGCAATGTACATATACACACATAATAAAGGTAAGAGAAAAATCCTTGGTTTTGGATTGGTTTATATGATTTTTTCTGTTATCATGTTTATTGATGTCATTTATTATAATTATTTTAATCAATTAGTTTCCGTGACCCAGATATTACAAATTAAAAATATTTCCGGTTCTGAGGAAAGCGTGAAGGCTGCGGTACCCATACTAAGTATATTTATATTAGCGGATATGCCCCTTATCTGGTATTTAATAAAAAAAACCAAAGGCTTCTATGATAAAAAGCCAATCAGCAGAAGAAGGAAGTATGCAATACTATCGGTGATGATGATATTCATTATGATTGTATCCACGAATCCATTCCATTGGCCAAGTATCAGCAAGGTGAATAGTACAGAGGTTGTGACGACTCACGTGAAAGATTTGATAGATAACACTGTCGGAAAAGTTTTATATAATACCCAATCTTTCAATGAAATCATGGAAAAAGAGAATATTCCTGATGAAGTTATAGAAAGTGTTGTGAACAACCTTATAGAAAGTGCTTCGTTGGAATCGGTCAAATACTCATCTATAGGTGAAGGTAAAAATCTGATTGTTATCCAGATGGAATCGCTGCAAAATTTTGTCATCGGTCAAAGCTATAATGGACAGGAAATCACACCGAATCTCAACGAACTCATTGGTGGCGACACCCTGTATTTCGATCATTATTATACGAATATGGGGAAGGGAAATACAGCGGATGCCGAGTTTTCTACGATTACCGGCCTATATCCAGTGATTGAAGGCGCCAGTTATGATATGTATTTTGAGAATGAGTACATCGGTCTTCCCCGTCTTTTAAAAGATTCTGGCTACTATACAAGTTCAGCCATTGGAATGAGTAAGGAATTTTATAATCGGGATAGTGCTTATGAATATCAAGGATATGATTATTTCTATAGTTCGGATACTTTTACAATGGATGAGATATCGGGGATGGGATTAAGTGACAGGTCCATGTTTACTCAAATGGCCGACAATCTGGAAAAAGAGGACTCACCATTTTATAGCTTTATTCTAACGTTGACGAGCCATTACCCCTATGTGCTGGATAATTCATTGATTTCATTGGAACTGAAGGAAGAAGATGCAGATACACAGTTCGGCAATTATCTTCAGGCAGTTCATTATACCGATGAAGCCATTGGCGAATTTATTGAACAGTTAAAAGAAAAGGGACTATACGAGGATTCAATTATAGTTTTATATGGGGATCATCATGGTCTGAACTGTACTGATGAAGATAATAATGAAAGAATGTCTGATTTTTTAGGATATGTTTACGATTATGACACCATGCTCAATGTACCACTTATCATCAATATACCGGGAACTGAGGTGCATGAAACGATCACAACTGTAGGCGGCCAGGTGGATTTCCTGCCGACAATTGCCAATATAATGAATCTGGATTTATCTGAATCGGTTATTTTGGGGCAGGATATTGTCAATGCCGCGGAAGGTTTTGCAGCTACAGTGGCGTATATGCTGCAAGGTTCTTTCATCAAAGACGGTGTTTTATATGAGGTAGGCAGAGATGGTACTTTCGAAAGCGGAAGGGCAATAGACCTTAATACAAAGGAAGAGATATCTATCCAAGGTCTAAAAGAGTATTCACAGAAGGCTTCTGCGGTTATCGAATTTTCCAAATATCTTTTGGAGCACAATGAGACCGTGTACAGTAACCTTTCAGAATCGTCCCTAGCCGAATTGGAAAATAATGAATAGAAAGAAGGAACAGATATGAATTTAAAAGGCAGAAGTTTTTTAACACTTAAGGATTTTACACCTGAAGAGATAGAATATTTGATTGACCTGGCCGCTAAGCTTAAGGCCGATAAAAAGCGGGGGATTACCGGAGAAAGTTTAAAAGGTAAAAATATTGCCCTTATCTTTGAAAAACCTTCTACGAGAACACGCTGTGCATTTACTGTGGCCAGTAATGATGAAGGGGCTTTCCCTGAATATTTGGGAAAAGGCGATATCCAGTTGGGTGCTAAAGAAAGTGTCGAGGATACTGCAAGGGTTTTGGGGAGAATGTTTGATGGCATTGAATTTCGCGGATTTTCCCATGCAAATGTGGAAATCTTGGCTAAATATGCCGGTGTACCGGTTTGGAACGGTTTAACAGATGACTATCATCCGACACAGATTCTGGCAGACTTTCTCACCCTGAAGGAACAGTTTGGCCACTTGAAGGGATTGAATTTTGTATATATCGGCGACGGTCGTAATAATATGGCCAACAGTCTGCTGATTGGCTGTGGGAAAATGGGTGTCAATTGTACAATTATTGCACCGAAGCAATTGTGGCCGGAGGAAGAAGTTGTCAGTCTCGCTAAAGAATATGCAGCCAGAGAAGGCGGTACAATAACAATAACCGATGATATTAATGATACCAAAGGAGCTGACTGTATCTATACAGATGTGTGGTGCTCAATGGGCGAAGAGGAAAAAGCCAGGGAACGTATAGAGTTGCTGAAAGGATATCAAGTTAACACGGCACTGATGGATAGAACCGGAAAGATCGATACTATATTTATGCATTGTCTTCCGGCAGTAAAAGGTAATGAAGTTACTGAGGAAGTTTTTGAATCAGAGGCAAGTGTTGTATTTGATGAAGCAGAGAACCGCATGCACACAATTAAAGCTGTGATGGTTGCCACTTTAGGAGAATGATTTTTAATGAAAGTGCAGATTCTTAAAATATTGAGAACAAACGAAGGTTATATTTCCGGTCAAGATTTATGCCAAAGCCTGGGAGTATCACGAACCGCCATATGGAAGGTCATCAAAGGGCTTCGGGAAGAAGGCTATGTGATAGAAGCTGTTAGTCATAAAGGTTATCTATTAAAGGAAGTTCCTGATGTTATTACAGATACCGAAATCCTCAGCCGGCTTGACACAGAAGAAATAGGAAAGCATATTTATTTCTCTGAGCAGATGGCGTCTACTAACAATGAAGCCAGGTTGTTGGCAGAACAAGGTGCGGTTCATGGAAGTTTAATTCTGACCGGAGAACAAACAAGCGGTAAGGGACGCTTTGGGCGGTCATGGGTGTCACCAAAAGATGCAGGGATTTCCATGAGTATATTGCTAAAGCCGCAGATATTGCCGTTAAATGCCTCGATGCTTACGTTGGTTGCGGCTCTGGCAGTTTCTGATGCAATCAATGAAGTCGGTCTATCCGGGAGCATTAAATGGCCTAATGATATTATGATCGGCAATAAAAAGGTATGTGGCATTCTTACAGAAATGAGTGCTGATATGGATCGCATTAATTATGTGGTTATCGGTATGGGAATCAATGTGAATACGAATCATTTCCCGAAGGAACTGGAAGAAAAAGCGACGTCAATGCGAATAGAAGGCGATTTGATTTACAACAGGGCGTTGGTAATTAAAAATGTTATCGAGGCGTTTGAAAAGTACTATCATATTTTTACAGAGACTGAAGATTTATCCAGGTTAAGGGATATTTATAATCATCGGTTGGTCAATCGTGACCGTTTCGTAAAAGTTATAGAAAAGGCCGGTAATTTTACAGGCGTTGCAGAAGGAATTAACACAAAAGGGGAGCTTGTTGTCTCCTGTGATGGACAAAAAAGATCCGTTGCATCAGGAGAGGTATCAGTTCGCGGAAGATTAGGATATGTATGATTTCTGGGTATTTAAGGAGAATATAAATGTATCAAAATAATATGATATTATGTGGCGCAAGTGCCTATGAAAAGAAATTTTATTTCAATGATGACTTTGATCCGCTTCCACAAAATATCAAGGATGAGCTGAAAATCATGTGCGTTCTTCATACAGAAGATGTAGGCGGCGTGCTGATGTTGGAATTTAATGAAGAGGGAGATTTAGAACTACAGGTGTCTGCTGATGAAGGCGACTTACTATTTGATGAAATTGGCAGCGCATTAAAGATTAAGCAGTTACAGCAGGAAAAGAGTGAGTTATTCGAAGCTCTGGAAACTTACTATAAAGTTTTTACAGGCGATTACTAATTGTCGCAGGCAATGTAATGGTCTGTCTAGATAAAGGTTAAGGGAGATTAGCGTATGATTATTGTTGTCGATATTGGAAATACAAATATTACATGCGGCATATTTAATGAGGACAATTTTGGAAGCATATTCAGAATGACAACACCAATGCCGAGAACTTCTGATGAATATGGAATTCTAATGAGAGAATTTATGAGTGAACAAGATTATAAGGTAAATGATATTGAAGATGTGGTTATTGCCTCTGTTGTTCCCAATGTGATGTATTCTTTCGTTAACGGAATCAAAAAATATTTACAGGTTGAACCGATTATTGTCGGCCCCGGAATTAAAACAGGTATCAAAATAAATACAGAAAACCCGAAAGAAGTTGGTGCTGATTTAATTGTGGATGCTGTTGCAGTCCACGAATTATATGGGGGACCGGCTATTGTGATAGACTACGGTACGGCCACCACTTTCGAGCTGGTGCTTGCAGATGGTACCTTAGAGGCTGTTGTGATCTGTCCGGGGATACGCCTGAGTGCCAATGCCTTATTTAACGGGACGGCGAAGATTCCGGAACTTGAAATCAAAAAACCGAAGAGCATCCTTGGCAAGGAGACGATATCATGTGTTCAGGCCGGCATTATTTATGGTACGATAGGCCAGACAGAATACATCGTCAAGAAAATGAAGGAAGAAGCCGGTCTTCATGATGTTAAAGTCATAGCCACCGGCGGCATGGGTGTCACTATAGCCGATGAAACGGACGTTATCGACATCTATGATAATATGCTTACTTTAAAAGGATTAAAAGAAATACGCAAGAAATGTGCCCCCAATTGCCGAGTGAGGTCAGGTAAATAGGATGAAGTGCAAAATAGGAAATGTTACTTTAGATAACAATGTAATATTGGCACCGATGGCAGGGGTTACGGACCTGCCATTTCGTATGCTTTGTAAAGAGCAAGGCTGCGGTATGGTCTGTACTGAGATGATCAGTGCAAAAGCTATATTTCATCATAATAAAAATACGGAAACGCTGCTTGAAATAGAAGATAAAGAGAAACCGGTATCTTTGCAATTATTTGGCAATGATCCTTATATAATGAGTGAAATGGCAAAAAGGATAGAGCCTTTACATTTTGCTGTGTTAGATATTAATATGGGTTGTCCGGTTCCGAAGATTGTCAATAATGGGGAAGGTTCGGCCTTGTTAAGGACACCAAAGCTAGCCGGAGAAATTATTGAAGCCATCGTGGGAGCAATAAAGAAACCGGTCACAGTTAAGATAAGAAAAGGCTTCGATATCCACCTGATCAATGCCCCTGAAATTGCCAGGATAGCTCAGGAAAGCGGTGCCGGTGCCATCATAGTTCATGGTCGCACAAGAGAACAGTATTACAGTGGCAAGGCCGACTGGTCAATTATAAGGAAGGTAAAGGCGCATGTCAACATACCTGTCATTGGTAATGGCGATATCAAAACACCGAAGGACGCTGAAGCGATGATTCAGCAAACTGGCTGTGACGGCATCATGATTGGAAGAGGAGTACAGGGAAATCCATGGTTATTCAGAGAAATCAATGAGTACCTTGACACAGGACAAATTCCCGAGCGTCCGACATTGGATGAAGTCATACACATGATTTTGCGCCATACAGAAGATGAAATAGCATATGCGGATGAATATATGGGAATACGCAGGATGCGTAAACATATAGCATGGTATACAGCCGGTTATCCTGATTCGGCAAAATTGCGAAACCAGGTTAATCAAATAGACTCGTTTGCCGAATTGAAATGCCTTCTTTTAGAATACGCATATAATTGTAATAATTCCTATATAATATAGAGTGAATTTTCAAGTAAAATTTGAAGCGATGTTTCTTGACACGATTATAGCAATACGTTATAATACTATGAATGTACCTTCAGAGGAGGGAAAATAAGCATATAATAGGTTATGATATATAAAGGAAGGGAATAAGTTATTATGGCAGAGACAAAGAAAAACATATTAACATTTGCTGGTCTAAAATCTTTAGAAGATGAACTGTTTGATTTAAAGGTTAATAAACGCAAAGAGGTTGCTCAAAAAATCAAAGAAGCCAGAGAGCAGGGGGATTTATCGGAAAATGCCGAATACGATGCAGCGAAAGATGAGCAACGGGATATCGAGGCCAGAATTGAAGAATTAGAAACACTTTTGAAAAATGTAGAAGTCATTGATGAAGATGAAGTTGATACAGATTCTATCAGTATCGGTTGTAAAGTTAAAGTACATGATATGGAATTTGGTGAAGAGGTCGAATATTACATTGTGGGTTCTACAGAAGCAGACAGTTTGAGAAATAAAATTTCCAATGAATCCCCTGTCGGCAGTGCGCTTTTGGGGCACAAAGTAGGCGAAGTGATTGATGTAGAAACTCAGGCCGGCATTATAAAGTTTAAAATATTAGTAATTGAGAAAGCCAATTAGTAAAAAGGGGTGATTGTAGTGGCAGAACAAAAGAATGCAGGTACACAGGATGTTAACCAATTACTGAAGGTTCGCCGTACGAAATTAAGCGAATTGCAGGAGAGTGGCAATGATCCTTTTCAAATCATGAAATATAGTACCAGTCACCATAGTCAGGATATTAAAGATAATTATGATACATTGGAAGGCAAGGAAGTTTCCCTGGCCGGAAGGATTATGTCCAAAAGAGTTATGGGCAAGGCCGCTTTTTGCAATGTCCAGGATTTGAAAGGTAATATCCAGTCATATGTGGCCAGAGATAGTGTGGGAGAAGAAGAATATAAAGCCTTTAAGAAATTTGATATCGGGGATGTTATAGGTATTAAAGGAGAGGTGTTTAAGACAAAAACCGGAGAGATTTCGATTCACGCTTCAGAAGTCCTATTATTGTCTAAAAGCCTTCAGATTTTGCCTGAAAAGTTTCATGGACTGACAAACACAGAGATTCGTTATCGGCAGCGATATGTGGATTTAATTGTGAATGAAGAGGTCAAAGATACTTTTATTAAGCGCTCTCAAATCATAAGCGCCATCCGTCGTTATCTGGATGGGCAGGGATTTATGGAAGTGGAGACACCCGTTTTAGTACCCAATGCCGGAGGTGCTGCCGCGAAACCTTTTGATACACATTATAATGCTTTAGATGAAGATGTGCATTTAAGAATATCTCTGGAACTGTATTTAAAAAGACTCATCGTCGGAGGTCTTGAAAAAGTTTATGAAATCGGGCGAGTATTTAGAAATGAAGGATTATCGGTAAGGCATAATCCGGAATTTACACTACTTGAATTATATCAGGCTTATACTGATTATTACGGGATGATGGATTTAGCTGAGAATCTCTTCCGCCATGTAGCCGAAGAGGTTTTAGGAACCCTGCTCATATCTTATGGTGGTGTGGAAATTGATTTGTCAAAGCCTTTTGCCAGGATGACGATGGTGGAGGCAGTCAAAAAGTATGCCGATATAGATTTTGATGAAATCAAGACAGAAGAAGAGGCGAAAAAACTTGCGGATAAAATGGACATACATTATGAAACCAGGCATAAAAAGGGTGACATACTCAACCTTCTGTTTGAAGAATATGTTGAAGAGAATCTCGTGATGCCAACTTTTATATTAGACCACCCTGTTGAGGTATCTCCTTTGGCTAAAAGGAAACCATCAAATCCTGAATATACTGAACGTTTTGAATTGTTTATTACAAAACGTGAAATGGCCAATGCTTTTTCTGAGCTAAATGATCCAATTGATCAAAGAGGACGCTTCATGGCTCAGGAAGAATTGAAGGCTCAGGGAGATGAAGAAGCCAACAGTGTTGATGAAGACTTTTTAAATGCCCTCGAATATGGAATGCCACCGACAGGCGGGATAGGGATAGGAATAGACCGCTTGGTGATGCTGTTGACAGATTCGGCAGCGATAAGGGATGTGCTGCTGTTTCCGACGATGAAGTCTAAGGAGTAAAAAAGCTAGTAAAATAGAGGGATTTCAAAACAAGAAAGCCTGCAATTCGTATAAATAAGGATTGGATTCGTAGTTTATTCGTAGTATAATCATGCTATGATTAGTATAAATTCAAAACGTATATGAATGGAGGGCTTTTTTAGATTGTGTACAATATCTTATACACGAGGGAGAAAAACAACAAGAACAAGGCAAAGTATAAATGAAAGGTTTTTCAAGTTTTCTGATATACCGATGTTGGTTTCAATCTCAGATAAGAAAATAGCAGATACGATATTTCGAGTGTAATTGACTTTTCCTCCTTTCGATTATATAATAAAAACAGTACAAACAAGATGAAAAAGCACATGTCCACTCACTGGGGGAGTGATTAATATGGCATGGTATCACGATCATTTGGAGGCTTATCATTCAAAGATTACGCTGCCGAAACAGTTAGAGAATAATTTGCCGCGGAACAATATAATGAGAATCATTGAATCAGCTCCATTGGATCAGATTGTCTGTATATCCGCCCCCTTTGGGTACGGCAAAACACAGGCTGCCGTCCAGTGGCTGAGTAAAAAGGATTTGCACTGCGCCTATTGCTGTCTGGACGACAGCAATAACCGGACAGATCTACTTCTTGGGTGCCTAACGGCCGCCATTTTATCCGTTGTGGACTTGGATAGTCTTAGTGGCGATTTACTGGATTATCATAAATATCGTAATAATTCCTGGAATTTTTTACATGATATCGCTTTGCGCGCGAGAGACAAGCAGGCTGTGCTTTTAATAAAAAATATCCACTGTATCAAAGATCCCGATGCGCTGAAGTGCCTGAAAGAGCTGCTAGAGCTGTTTCTGGGGTACTGGAAATTACTGGTTATCAGCCGTGAGAATCTGCCGCCGGTATTCAACCATTTGATTATAACCGGCCGAATCTGCCCAATAACAGCCGAGGAGCTGTGTTTGAATTCCGATCAAACCGGTGAGTTTCTAAAACTCGGCGGTATTGAGGCTGCTCCGGCCGATATTGAACGGATCCAGTTGCAGACACAGGGATGGTTTGCCGCATTAAATGCTGTTCTGATGACTTCAAAAGAAGAACATAGCCTTAATTATGGCGAGTGGGCCAAAAGTATTATTGCGGATTATTTTGAAACGGAGATCTGGCGGGGATTGAATGACAATATACATGCTTTTCTTATGAAAACCGCTATCCTCGAGATGCTGAACCCCTCGGCCTGTTATGCCGTTACCGATGTCGACGATACAAAGAAGATATTGAGTCAACTGTATATACGGAGAATCTTTGTCTTTTTAAATGAAAACGGTAAATATCAATATCATCCGATCTTCAGGGAGTTTTTACTGCATAAGTTAGAAAACAGCAATATAGATGCGAACGATCTATATATAAAGTACGGCTGGTGGCTTGACAGTCAAAAGGAGTATGCGGCGGCTTTCCGGTGTTTTTATAAAGTAAAGTTCCTGTATGGCATTGACAAGATTCTCAAGGAATTTAACCTGGCGGTTATGCCGATTGAGGATTTTTTGGGTGTGTCAGGCTGTATTACATCGCTTGACCCGGGTGAGCTAAAACAATACCCGAGTATCGTCGCGAGAATGGCGCTGATTGAATATCTGACCGGGAACCTGGAGCGGATGTGGGAGCTGAAAGATATTTTTTTGACATGGTCTGAACCAGGCGTTCTACCAATTGATTCGGGTGAATACGCTTACTACTACTGGGAAGGGGGATGGCTTGTCCTCATCGACCCGGAGGAAACGCAAAGAAGCAATAAACGCATTGATGATATGATCAACTTCAAGAATTATGCCCCCCATTTGGAGACGCTGCATGACGCGCGGATGGCCGCGCTGGGGTTTCCCTCTGTTTTCAGAGGCACAAAGGATTTTTCGGAGATTGCAGATATCATCGAATCTTTTATCATGCAGGTGGATGAAAATAATCAAGACGTTATCCGTGATGAATATGCACTGATGGAGTCACGCCTCATTTTTGCCGAGTATTATTATGAGACAGAAGCGTTTGCAGATGCTATGGAGCAGGTCAGGATTATCATGCCTGCGGCAGCCGAACTCACGTACGCCAAGCTGTATTTTTGTTGTGTCGCTCTGCTCGCAAAAATAATGCGCGCCTTGGGAGATACAAATGAAATTGGCGAAATGGTCGCCCTTTTGGAACAGAAGCTCAAAGAAAAGAACAGTCATTTCCTGCTGCCTAATTATCATGCGTTTTTACAGCGAAACTATCTGGCCGACGGTAACACAGGGTTTATCGAAGAATTTTATAATGAGAACAGTCAGTTGATCGAAAACAACCACTTTTATCTTTTGTATCGAAAAATCGCCTATGTTCGGGCGCTTATTTCTCTGAAAAAATATCATAATGCGCTTATTATCCTTGAAAGCCTGGAGCTTTTATGTGAGAGATATAAGAGGATTGTCGATTTGATTGAGGTCTGTGTTTTAAAATCCATTGCCCTTTATGATTTGAATGATGACATTCATGCCGTAAGCTGCCTTAAGAAGGCCTATGATCTTGCAAGGCCATATGGCTATATCCGGGTCTTCTCGGATGATGCGGGCGAACTCATGCCGGTGTTAAATTTACTTCACTATGAAAAAAGCGAAGGTTATTTAAAGAAAATCATCATAAGCGCAAAAAAGAGCGTGCATGGAAACACACCCATTCCAAAAAGAAACCCTTATGTTGATCTGACCAAAACCGAACTGAAAATATTAAAGCTGCTTCAGAAAAAATTAACTTATGAGGAAATATCAATTGAGCGCGGTATTAAGTTGACGACTGTGAAAAAGCACATACAATCAATTTATGGGAAACTGGGAGTAGAGAATAAAGTCGATGCTGTCACTACAGCCATCAAGCGGGGAATTTTGAAAGACTAATTATCTTTCTTATCTTTGCGTATAAAAGCAATCTAAAATATATAAAAAGTCAGGGAAAATCCACCGGTCTGCGGTGGATTTTCTTTTTTCAGCCTTCAAAGCCCCTTCTTGTTTGAGTTGTAAATCATTTTTTAGTGTACTTTGTACACCATTTCCTTTTACAGGCATAAAAAGAAAAAGGAAAAAAAGAGAGAAAAGTAATATTTATATTGATTTTGGTGTGCTTTTGTACAATGTATTACAATCTATGTATTGATATAATAAGTTTAAAGAGTCAAGCCATTAGGACCAATGTGAAGGAGTGATTATAAAATGAGGAATTCAGATAATCATAAAAAATGGCGATGCTTAAACAAAATATTGTGTATGGTTTTGGCGATGCTGATTTTTCTGGGAGCGATACCTTTTAGCAGTATTTTTGCCATGGAAACAGATGCTGAAGAGACAGAAAATATTCAATCCGAAGACGAAGAAACGGCTGAACCGCTTCAGGCACCGGTTTCTCCGGCAAGGGCAGGTACCGGTTACATCGATGAGCCTTTAGGCGGGAATACGATAGACCCCGGCGACGAGGCTAACCTGGTCGTTATGGAAGCCGACGGGGATCCTGGCGGCGGCTATTACGAGTCTTATCCCATAGGTACCAATACGTCCATGCGCACAGTAGCGTTGCAGCAGGCGCTATGGGATCTCTATCAGACAGATGATGACAGTATCAGTTATATTATGTATATCGGCTCGGATATGTCAGGATTACAATCAGATCCTTTTGCTAATTCGAACTTGGCAACCAGCGCAACAGACGCCACTTTCGCAGCCCTAAGCGGACGGGTAGATACCCTGGTGCTGACCGGCACACAGACGGATACCGTAACAGATACGCCGGCAACCGGTGCGAATACCTCAATAAGACTATTCTCCGCTGTGAGCGGCAACAAGTTTTTCGGATGCCATATTATTTTCCGGAATATCCGTTATAACTTAAATACAGGAACCGGTGGAACAGGCAATGCTGTCTTTATGAACGGGTACGATCTGACTTTGGGGGGTAACTCCTGGCAAACTGCCGCCAGCCAGTATTTTGGGGGAAGTAATAGCGGAACCGTCAAAGCACGGGGTAAAACGACTGATACTGCCACAATAATGGTTTATTCTACGGGAACCGGTGCCTCTTATTTCTTCGGCGGTATGCAGGCAGGAACCTTAGATGGAAATACGGAGATCAAAATACATAATACCAGCGGCAACGCAGTCCACCTCTACGGCGGCGGTTATGGTGTGTCCGCTACAAATACCGCCAATGTCACCGGCAATGTCACCAATACGATTACAGGGATGGCAAGCACCGGCGGCGGATTAACCCGTTTTATCGGCGGCGTGTATTATGGCAATATCGGCGGTAAAATCACGAATACGATCAGCGGATCGGGACGTTTCACGGCTCCCGATCCCACTGCTTCCTTTGGGGACGGATCTTTCATCGGAGGTTCTTACAGCGGAGATATAGGAAGCGACAGCACCCTGGGCGGCGACGTAAGCACGAAAGGGCTTGATAACGACTATACGCCGCTGGCCAGGACAAGTGATTATGTTATTAAAAACAACATTGATACCAGTGAGTATACGTCGGGGAGGATGTTTTATATCGGTGTTAACTATGACGCCGGAATGGTAAAAGGCAATATCGTGAATATTCTCAAAGCAGGTACCAATAACTCCGGAAGCTATTCCGGCGTTCAGTGCGGCGGGGGGTATGAGGCGCGTATCGACGGCTCCTGGGCTACTGCTAATAATTTTTCGGCTTTCAGCAGTGATGGAACGGTCAGGGATCCCGACAAAGGCATTGCTGCCGCGAAGTCCGCAGCCTCTTTCCAGCTCTACGGCAATATTACAAACGTCATCCGTTCAGGCAGCATTTCAACGGGGGATGGACTCAAGTTCTTCCGAGGGGCGGGTCATGGGTATGTGGAAGGAAACGCCTATTCGGCAGTGGGCACAGAGGGCATTGTCTATCAAGACGACAAGAATACTTATGAATATTCCACCGCGACAAATAATCAAGGCAACAATACATCCTTTGACCTGGTCGGAGGAGGCGGTGTTATAAGCGGGAATAACAGCTTTTGCATGATTGGGGATACCACCCTTATCCTGTGTGAGGTTCGTGCCCGCTGGACTTACGGCGGAAGCTTTGGCGGGGTACATATCGGAGACTCTAAGATCGAGCTTCATAACGGTGTAGTCTCTACCCTTGAGGGCGCCGGCTATAACGCTTTTATCCAGAAGGGGGATAGCCGTGCCGAGGTGTATGGGGGACAGGTAGACAGCTTTCTCTGCGGCGGCAGCTGGAACGACACCTATCACGACGGTAATGTCGGCGTGGAAGTCTTCGACGGAGAGAATGTCATTATCAACGCCTCCATGGGCGGAACCTATGGCTATTCCACTAATCATTATACCAGCGGCGACTCAGAGATCGTGGTACATGGCGGTAATTTCAGAGGCACGGCGTACCCGTTTGTCGGGGAGGTTGTGAAAAACGGTTTTTCTGCGGGGCCGTCGTATAAGGGAACGATTTTCGGCAACGCCTCCGTTACGCTGGATCTGCGCGGGAACCAGAACGGTTTTGCCGTCGCCGATGGAGACCATATTAGCGGCGGGCGCCGCTACGGCACGAATAATGACGCATACCTGGGCACAGATGAAAATAACACAATTACACTGAACATCCTGACCGATAACGAGTCAACAGATTTATTGAATGGGCTGAGCATATATGGGGATTGTTCTCAAAATAATGCAGCCGGAAACGCCAACAGAACCAGATCCGGGCATATCACGATCAACATCAACGCCCCTAACGCCAACCTCGGCAGTCTCTTTGCGACATCTTATCCGAATACTGCGGGAGCCGGCGCAAACATTGCGTTAAGGCGGGATGTCCAGATTAACCTGGTTTCGGCCGGGACCATTCAGGGTCTTTCCGGCGGCAATGGCAATGAAACGATAACGAACACGATTGCTGCCAATAGCGCCACGCAGAATAAGTACGCAGTCATTCATGTCGGACCGCAGTCCCTGGATCCGGAAGATATCCTGGGTGATAAAGAAACAGGCATGACGACGGACGGCCTGCCGCATAAGATCAGGATTACCGGCGGGGACGGAATTATGGGCTTTACGTCGATGGATATTCGTGAACGCCTGCTGATAGCTGAGGATGGAAGTATCAAAAATGGCGGAACCTCCGTTTCACTGGCAAACCATGGCACATACAGTGAATTTGGCAATATTACCCTGCATGCCGGAGACGGGGCTGATGCGTCCGGGATTGGGGTTGCTCAGGCCAGCGCATTATTCATTGCCGGAGTATTGACTGTGGATGGTGACGGAACGGCATATATCCAGTCGCCCGGTACGCAAGACCAAATCGTTTTTACAGATGCCGCAGTTGGTCTCGGTTCCATAACCTGGCTGAAGGTGGGAAATCAGTCTGAGTATACAAATTTACAGACAAACTACTTCGGGGCTAATAAGGGCTGGTTCGTGTTTACCCTTGATCCGTCAGGAGCAGAAAATGCGAAAAAGATGACTCCCTATAATCTCAGAGGAGTAGAAGCAGCTACCGGCAAGGCGTTCGTTGGCGATAACGACACCCATTTATCTACTGATAATGGTTATGCTGTTGCCGTTTCCGCCTTGATTTATACCTGGGAAGTAACCGAAGGGGAAGGTATGATCTCTCATAATGTCGAGGCAAGCACTTCAATATCTGCTTCCGGACATATGACTGCTTACAGCACCATTGCTAAGGATACGCCGTCAACGCAAGGTATGCTTGCAATTCTATGCGAGAATATTCCCAGTCCGGTTGACTACCCCGAGCTCACCTTCATTCCGGATGCACCACTCGGTGAATGGGTGAAAGGCATCCAAATCCATCGCTCCGATGAATATGTCGTCTCACCGCTGCATGCAAACTGCACGGATATCGGTGAGCAGAGTCTTTCTGACTATATGATTAGCCCCAAAGTAACATGGGCGGTATCCGAAGAAAACAAGTATTATTCGTTCGACATCAAAGCGCAATATACAAGCGGTGTGCAGCTTACCGCACATAGCGTGATTATTACCGAGACAGAAGCGGCTGTGATTACCGGTGCGGCTGATATTATCAACTACAATCAGGCAAAAGGACGCCCATTCTTCGCAGACAATATTACCGATACCATGATAACCGCTATTCAGAAGCCATTGGCTGAAGGAGAGTATATGCGAATCCATCCGGTGATTTATACGGCAGGCGACACATCCTTACAGGGTACGGATAAACAGATGACGGTCAATGTCATCGTGGTGAAAGATGAGACCGAGTTGTCTGGAGACAGAAGTTACGGCGTTTATGCCGGCGATGCGGTCATTGAGTTATCAGCAGCACAGGGGTTAAGCGGACAATCGGATCTGGATAACGGATATACCCATGCCATCGTGATTCTGGCGGATGGGACAAAGGCAGCTCCGACCGTCGACAGCGCGGCAATCAGCACAATCACAGGCACGACGTTTTCTGAGGTTCCCAAAGACGTTCCCGTCACTTATACCTACGCGCCGGATGTGAGCTCCTCACCCGTCGAGAAAAATGTAACGGTGAGAGTTGTAAGCGCCTCCATCACGATAGAAAAGTACGGGGATAAAAGCGGCGAAACGGCACTGGCCGGCGCAAAATTTACCATCGAGCGGTGGGATGGCAGCGGCACGGGTCAGTGGATATATATCGAGTATAACAGCGGTACAGAAACATGGTCGGATACAGCTTCCGGAAATCCCCCCTACACGCAAACCACGGCAGGCACAGAAGGAAGCACCACCTTTGCCGGTCTGCCGCTGGGTAAATATCGGATTACAGAGGTGGCGTCTCCTACCGGCTATACGGTTCTCAGAGAACCGATTATAACGGAGGTTCCCTATACGATTGACGATACCGATCCGAATTACGATACGGTAACCGGCAGCAAAACTCCCGACAGGACAGTGACCGGCGGCGGTGTGACCACCGCTTACTATTACAATATGACCTATACCATCACCAATACGGCCGTGATCAATGTGCCCGCGGCGGGCAGAGGCATAACACCTGTCATGCTCGTGCTTGCCGGTTTGGGGATTGCCCTGCTGGCGGCAGCCGGATACAGCTGCTTTTCCAAACGGCGCCAAAAGGGCCATTAACTATTGTCCGCATTGTCATGGGCGCATCAAAACGCCGCCCGGCAGTGTTTATATAGAATTAAGTAAACGTTAAATGCATGAGTAAAAATTAGAAAAGGAGTGAAAATTATGACCAGAATGAAGAATCATTCAAGAGCAGCTGCAATACTGCTCGCAATGCTGCTGATGTTCGGTGCGATGTTCGCATCCATGTTACCCGTATCAGCGGCAGATGAGGGAGTCCTCAGGATTCACAAGCTGAGTGCTGTCGGGGTTTCCGCCGAAGAGACAGGAAAACACTATTACCAGCACCCGACCACCGGCCTCTACCATGAATACCTGGCCGGCGCCAGGTACACCGTGTACAAAATCGGTACCTTCGAGGAAAAGAACACGGGCACCTCGGTATCGGTCATCTACACGGCGGATCCGAAGCTTGTGATGAAGGGAAGCGCAGTGTTCGGCTCAACAACCCTGCCCGGAGACATTGATTTGAAGGCATCCATCGCTATCGGACTGACCGGGAGTGCTGAAACCGACGCTACCATCGCCGACGGCCCCCTTAGCATCACATCCGGCCTGGATACAAACGGCGTATACCTGATCGTGGAATCGACGCTGCCTGCAGGCATTTCGGCCGGAGAAGATTTCATCATCACGGTTCCGATGTATAACGCAGCTGCAAACTCAGGCGCAGGTGCCTGGGAAACCACAGTAGACGCATATCCGAAAAACAGCGAATCCGACGGCACGATTGAAAAGACGATTACAAAAGTCGACGGAGCGCCGGTAAGCGAAACCGGCAATACCTTTTACGCCAATACCGGCAGCACCGTCACTTACGCGGTGGACATCACGGTTCCGACGGATTACACAACCACCGCCACCGACCCCTTGAAGAATTATACGGGATTCGATATCATCGACAGTTCCAGCCAATATCTGGAGCATAAGTATACACTGGATCCTACGGATGGTATCACAATCAGCGGATCAAACAGCGGTACATTTGCCGGCACAGATTACACCGCCTTCTATGCTTCCGGTACAGGCGGAACAAATAATGTGCTCACCATTAAGTTCACAGCCGCCGGTCTTGGGAAAATAAGAGCGGGCGAGACACTGACGGTCACTTATGACGTTGAAGTCCTTGTGGGTGCTGCCGGCTCGAAGGAAGCGCTTGCGAACAAGGCATGGATCGAATTCGCAAAAGGCACGGGTGGCGGAACCATCACCCCTCCTCCGACTGATCCTCCCGTAACCGTTAAAATCTACAGCTATGGCGTGAAGAAAATGAATGACGCCAAGACCCCGGATCCGCTGGCAGGTGCATCGTTTAAGCTCGCGGCAATGAACGGCACCAGCTACGAGTATTTAAGCTATAACGCCGCAACCGAAGCATGGAGTGTTGTTGCGGAAGCTTCCGCCCCGGTATTTACGACCGCTGCGAGCGGTACCGTTACCGGCATTGCCGACGAAGCCATCCTCCAGTTCAAAAACCTTGACCCGGCAAGGACCTATTACCTGATCGAAACAGCGGCCCCGTCAGGATATATCAAGCTGTTAAATCCGGTTGAGATCAAGGCTACCGCTGCCACAACAAACGCCGTATACAATACATACGACGACAACGGGGACTATGTTGCGGATACCGGCTATACGGTAAAGATCACGAACGTTTCGGATGCAAACGGCGGCCTGATCGGCGGCGGCGGATTGCCGACAACCGGCGGCAACGGCATCTATCTCTACCTGATCATCGGCGCGGTGCTGATGGGCTCCGCTGTCGTTTTCTACATCAGATCCAGGAAGAAGAATAAGGAGGAACAGTAGACAAGCGGCAGCGTAAAGGCATTCAACCGTGACGGTCGACATGGGGAGCCGGCTTCGGCTGCTCCCCATGTGTTGGGAGGAAAAATGGAAGAACATACATTAAAAAAAAGAAAAAAATGGCTCCCGGCCATCCTGTTTGCCCTCATTTTCCTGATCGGCCTTGCGGTTGCGTCCTATCCCTTTTTCAGCGACTGGTATAACCGGCGCCTTCAGGAAAAACTGATTACGGAGTATGACCATACGGTCGCAGCGGCAAACCCGGAAGCGCTGGCGGCCGAGCGGGAAGCCGCAAGCGTATATAACGAGAGTTTGCTGGGGGATATGGTATTGAGGGATCCCTTCGATCCGGAGGCGCTCATGGAGACCACAGTGGAATACGAGGAAAGGCTCAACATGGCCGGCAACGGCGTCATGGGCTATATCGAGATACCGAAAATCAATGTCAATCTTGCCATTTTTCACGGTACGAGTATGGAGGTACTGGACAAAGGCGCCGGACATCTGGAGAACACCTCCCTGCCCGTCGGCGGGACGGGAACCCACGCGGTTTTGTCTGCTCATACCGCTTATGCGAAAGCGTCGCTTTTCAACGACCTGATCAAGCTTGGTGAGGGCGATTTGTTCATCCTGACGGTACTGGACGAGAAGTTGGCTTATGAAGTGGACCAAATAAAGGTCGTGGAGCCTGCCGATACAAGCGACCTCTACATAGACCAGCAGGAGGATTATGTGACGCTTGTGACCTGTACGCCATACGGCGTCAATTCCCATCGCCTCCTTGTGAGGGGTACGCGCATCCCCTATACGGAGGAAACGGTTGCACAGATACGGCAGGAACCAGACAACTGCCGGCGATACCTGATCATCGCAGCGGCGGTTCTGCTGACGGTCATTGTAACCGTCACTGTCAGGAAAATGCGCAAACGAAGGAGGGAACGCAATGAAGCATAGAGCATTGAATATTGCCGTCATCCTCCTTTTCATTGCCGGTCTTGCAATATTTTTCTGTCCGATTGGCGCAAATTACCTGCATGAACATAAAGCGCAGGGTGTGATTTCGGGCTTTGATGAAGTGGCACAGAAACTCCGGCAGGCGGAAAAGGAATCAACACAGTCCGGGGAAGATCCGGCTTTTGGAGAACTTTATACTGATATGCAGGCTTACAATCGGAACCTGTACGAAAACGGTCAGGACAGCCTGCAGGACCCATTTTCCTATGAAACCCCGGCTTTTGATCTGACCGGATACGGCTTTGAGGAAAATATAATCGGTTATATCAACATCCCCAAAATGGATGTGCAGCTGCCCATCTATCTCGGCGCGGCGACAGCCGATCTGGCACTGGGTGTCGGAAATCTCGGATATACCTCCATTCCGATTGGCGGTACGAACACCAACACAGTTTTGGCAGGGCACCGGGGCTACCGCGGCACGGCGATGTTCCGTGACATTGAGGCGCTGCAAATCGGGGATAAGGTCTACATAACAAACTTCTGGGATACGCTGGTGTACGAGGTCGCGGAGACGAAAGTGATTCTGCCTACCGACATTCAGAAAGTATATATCCAGGAGGGGCGGGATATGGTGACTCTGATTACCTGCCACCCCTATACCAAGAATTATCAGCGGTACGTCGTGTACTGCGAGCGCGTGGAAGCGGCGGATATCGAAGAAGCGGCTGCAACCGCCCGGTCTGATTTGGAGAATATTTTTCATTGGAATGAGCTCTCGGTATCGGAGAAACTCATATTTGTCGAACGCAGACTTCCCGCAGGTGTCGCCGTACTGCTGTTGCTGTTTATTGTAATCAGGCTGATTTTATGGGTATTTCGTCGGCACAAAAGACGATTATCCGGATAAAATGGGAATAGATGCCGTGGAATATTACATTGACCATTTTGGAAAAGATGTTTTCTGAAACACCGCACAGGGAATTCTATGACCTAATCAAGGCAACTACGTTAAACCTTATAGCAGGGCAGCCATGTTCTGCTATTTTCCATGGATTGAACATTGGGTATAGTCAGTTCAAACAACTTAAATTCAGAAAATAAAAAAAGTGATTGACAAAGCATTGCTCCGTGGTTATAATTAATCCTAATAATAAAACCTACATAACATATAAAAAAAGTAGGAAATAAAAGGAGAGATACAAATGAATTAGGAGGTAATCATTATGTCATAAAAAGTACAGGATAGCAGGCCGATTTTTGAGTTGTAACAAAATTTAATGAGTGCGAAAGCGAGGGAAAATTATGAAAAAATTTAGTATAAAAAAATTTATGTCAGCAGGATTAATCATACTGCTATTTATGACACTTACAGGGTGTGGGAATTCAACCGATACATCAAGTCCTTCAGATTCTTCTGAAGATACGGTGTCTGTCAGAAGCCAACAAGAGGTAGCCACTGTTTATGCGGCTACCGGAGGGAGTCCGAAACCGTTTGTCTATGTTGATGATGATGGCGAATTGACAGGTCACAACATAGAGCTTATAACGGCAGTTTTTGAAAAGCTGCCCCAGTACGAACTAGTGATTGAAAAAACCGACTTTCCATCTATTTTTGCAGGACTTGATTCAGACCGTTATCAGATTGGCGTCAATAATTTCGCAATGAATGATGAGAGAAAGGAAAAGTATCTTTTCTCTGACCCGATGTTTGAAAATCAATATGTAGTGATTGCCGCATCAAATAATGATTCTTTAGATAATGTAGAAGGTTTGGCAGATTTGGCGGGGCATAACTTTGTCGGGCAGACTGCCATCAATTCCACTACAGCAGTTGAAAACTATAATACCGAAAACCCGGATAACCAGATCAAAATAACCTATACAGAAGAAGATTTAGTGGTACAGCTTCAAAATATTGAGACTGGTAAATATGAGTTTCTTATTATGGATAAACCAATGTATGAATCCTACAACAAGGAATACAATTTTGATTTAAAAGAGATAGAATTATCTTCTGAGGTATCTCCGGATCTGACTGATTTGTACAGTTACTTCATTATAAGTAAAGGCAATGAACAGCTTCTGGAAGATATCAATATAGCACTGGAAGAAGTGATTCGGGATGGTACCTCAAAAGAAATAAACGAAAAATATTTTGGTGAAGATTATACTCCCTACAAAGAATAAGAGGGAGGTCTGAAATGACAAACTTATTTGATATAAGGTTGGTATTCACACAGATACCAAAAATATTGAAATATTTACCGATAACCTTGGGGCTGACAGTGGTGGCTATGCTAATCGGCTGGATACTAGGATTTGCCATTGCAATAATCAAAAAGAAAAGTATCCCGATTCTAAGTCATCTTGTAACTATTTTTGTATCAGTTATACGAGGAACTCCTATTATTGTTCAGCTTTATCTATTCTATTTTGGCATACCAATCGCATTGAAATACATCAATTATTATAATGATACCAGTTACAACATCAATGCGATTCCACCAATCATCTTTGCCATGATGGCATTGGGGCTTAACCAGTCGGCTTTTGATTCGGAAGCCATCCGGGCAGCTATAGGTTCGGTTGATAAAGGGCAGACCGAAGCTGCAAAATCGCTTGGAATGTCAAATTTTCAGGTTATGTACAGGATTGTTCTCCCCGAGGCTCTGGTGGTGGTTTTACCCTCTTTGGGAAATTCCCTCATAGCACTGATAAAAGGAACTTCGCTTGCGTTTACCTGCTCAGTCACTGAAATGGCAGCTCAAGCAAAAATACTGGCAGGAAATAATTACCGTTATTTTGAAGCTTATTGCTCTCTCGCCATAATTTATTGGGTATTGACATTTGCCGTCGAAAAAATCTTCAATGCCCTGGAGAAAAAATTCAGCGTACCAGATGAGGCTCCAAAGCTTGGCTCATCAAGCTCCATTCAAACAGAGGAGGGACGTTATGAACTTTATTGAGATAGATGGAATCAGCAAAAAATTTGGAAACAATGTTGTTTTAAGTGACGTAAGCTTTAACATCAATCGTGGAGATGTCGTTGCCATTATTGGTTCATCGGGCACAGGAAAATCTACGCTGCTTCGGTGTCTTAATCTTCTGGAAAAGCCGGAAGGCGGACGATTGACAATTGACGGAAATACCTTTGACCTGACAGATAAAACGCCAAAGGGGAAATTAAAGCTTAGGCAGGAGACCGAAATGGTCTTTCAACAGTTCAATTTATTCAAGCAGAAAACAGCGCTTGAAAATGTAATGGAGGGACTTCTTGTAGTCAAGAAATACAGTAGAGGGAAGGCCAAAGAGATTGCCCAGAAACAACTGGATAAGGTGGGAATGAGTGCATGGAGCAGCCATTATCCCAGGCACCTCTCAGGCGGTCAGCAGCAGCGGGTGGCTATCGCAAGGGCTCTAGCAATGCAGCCAAGGCTGCTTTTAATGGACGAACCAACATCAGCACTTGATCCCGAGTTGGTCGGCGAGGTACTTAAGACGATAAGAGAGATTGCAAAGGACAAAAATACAATACTTCTTGTTACGCATGAAATGAATTTCGTTAGGCAAGTGGCGACTCAGGTCATTTTTTTGGAAAATGGAAAAATAGTAGAACAAGGAACTCCTTATGAAATCTTCGAAAAGCCTTCTAGCCAGCGGCTAAAGGAATTCCTGGTACAAATCAACATGCTTTCCAACATTGAGTATTCGATATAGAAAGGAAAGAAAAAATGTTACAAATTATTTATACGAAAAATCTGTCACAACGTGCAGGAGTTTATTATGTCAGAACACAAACAATGGTCAGAGGGTTTCATATTTCGCTTGAAAAAGAATTTGATGAAGGTGATACACCTGAAACAAATTATATGCTTCTTTTAGACGGGGTCCTCCCGATAGCAACATGCAGGCTTAACCTCATTAATGAAAAAGAGGCAAAGATAGAGAGGGTATGTGTCCTAAAAGAATATCAGGGTAAAGGTTTGGGGAGAAAACTGATAGAAGCGGCTGAGAAGCAGCTGAACGAATCAGGTATCAAGAGGATCATCATTACAAGCCGTGATGAAGCGGTGGGATTTTATGAAGCGCTTGGATACAAAGCGGACTATTCTAAGGTAGAAAAAGGTGGGGTATTTAACACAATATATACCGAAAAGACACTGGTTTAAGGATAGGAGGAATCTTTCATGGAATATAAAGCAGCTACTTCAGAAAGCACATATGAAATTACGGGAACAGGCGAATTCAACCGCCAGAAGAACAGGTTTGTCACACCCTTCGGCGACGGAAAAGGTGAACTGCCGGTAGAAGCCGGACGGTACAGACTTTTATGGACTCCGATATGCCCATGGGCACACAGACAGATTATTGTTCTTAAATTATTGGAATTAGATAATGTTATCAGCATAGGTACCGCCAATCCCATCAGAACTGATAAAGGATGGGAATTCTCGCTTGATGAAGGAGGAGTCGATCCGGTACTTAAAATACGCTATCTGCCGGAAATCTATACATTGACAGATATTAATTACACAGGAAGAGCAACTGTGCCGATCGTAGTAGATGTTAAAGCAAGAAAAGTCGTAAATAACGATTATTTCAAACTAACAAATTATTGGGAGACAGCTTGGAAACCTTTTCATAAGGCGAACGCCCCCGACCTTTATCCGGAAAATCTGAGAGAGGAAATTGACAAGCTTAATGATATCATTTTCAATGATGTAAACAATGGCGTCTATAAAGCCGGTTTTGCTCAAACACAGGAAGCGTATGAAAAAGCATATGACACTTTATTTGCAAGATTGGACTGGCTTGAGGAAAGGCTTGCAAAAAGCCGGTATTTATTTGGAAACAAAATCACAGATTCGGACATTCGCCTTTATGTCACCTTGGCAAGGTTTGATGCTGCGTATTATATAGTTTTTCGCACAAATCGCAACAGGCTTATAGATTTTCCTAATCTCTGGAATTATGCCAAAGATTTGTACCAGACACCCGGGTTTGGTGATACAACTGATTTTACAGCCATAAAGAAGGGATATCAATTAGGGAATGTTTCCGATAACCCATATCAGGTACTTGCGAAAGGGCCAGATACATCTATCTGGAATGAACCACATGACAGAAAACGCTTTGCGGGGGTGATATAAATGGAAGAATTTACAAAGTTTAAAACATTCGAACATGAAATCAATGAGGATGGCTCTGTATCCCAGCAAAAAATCATATTTAATAAACCTTTTGGGGACAGTGAAAACAGTTTACCTGTTGAAGCAGACCGTTACCGCCTTTTTTGGATGCCCGCCTGTCCTCATGCCCATAAGGTTATAATCGTACGGCAGCTTCTTGGTCTTGATAAGGTCATAAGTTTAAGTGCAACGGGTCCATATAGAACTGAGCGGGGCTGGACTTTCAATAATAATAAAGATGGAAAGGATCCGGTAACTGGTGTTAAGTATCTGGAAGAACTATATTTAATGGCCGATCCCAACTACCAAGGCAGACCGACTGTTCCGCTCATAGCCGATTTAAAGACGGGTAAGGCAGTCAATAACGACTATGTTACTCTTACGATACAGTTTGAAACAGTATGGAGCAAATTTCACAAAAAAGACGCACCGGATATTTATCCGGAACACGCTAGAAAAGAAATTGATAAATGGACATACATTATAAATGATGAAATTAATTTGGGTGTATATAAGGTTGGATTTGCCCACACACAAAGTGCCTATGAAAAAGCGTACGACAACTTGTTTAGAAGGCTTGACCATCTTGAAGAACATCTCTCCAAAAATCGATATTTACTAGGTGAGAAAATCACTGATTCCGATATCCGTCTGTATCCTACGCTTGCACGGTTTGATATTGTATACTATTTATTGTTCAAGGCAAATAAAAAGAGAATAATGGATTATCCAAACCTGTGGGGTTATGCAAGAGATCTTTATCAAGAGCCGGCTTTTAAGGAGACAACTGACTTTTCATTTATCAAGGATTCTTACTACCGGTCTCCTCACTTGAAGAAATTGTTCGGAAACACTTATGGCATTTTACCTAAGGGACCGGATGTTTCTGTATGGAATACTCCTCATGACAGAGCGCGCTTGAGCAGTGATCCGCAGAATAAATTTTTAATAGAAAAATAAAGAAGAGGTGACATAATAATGGATACTACACTGAAAAAAAGGCCGAGTGAAATAGTTGTTGAGATAGATGAAGGAGGGGCGTTCCAGAGACAAAAAAACCGTTTTATAACGCCCTTTGGCGACAGAGAAGAAGAGCTTAAGGCAGAAAGTGAAAGATACCGCTTAATTTGGGCGAAAGGCTGTCATTGGTCGAACCGTGCTTCTATTGTACGGGAGCTTTTAGGTCTGGAAAAGACAATAAGTATAAATCTGGTGGGGCACAGCAAAGAAAACAATGACTATGGCTGGGAGTTCGTCTATGATAAAGGGCATCAAGACCCTGTCCTTGCGGTTCAATTTTTGAGTGAGCTTTATTATAACGCTGATCCTGATTATGATGGTAGATGTACGGTTCCAGCCCTCGTAGATATTACAACAAAAAAAGTAGTCAACAACGACTACCACAGACTGACAAACTATTTTGAAACTGCATTCAAGTCTTTCCATAAACCGAATGCCCCTGACCTCTATCCAGAAAACCTTAGAAAAGAAATAGATGAGTATAACGACTGGCTTTTTCCGAACATCAATAATGGTACCTATAGGATGATGTTTGCGCAGTCAATAACTGCCTATGAAGAAGCGTTTGAAGATTTTTACAATGCCCTTGATTCTATAGAAGAAAGATTAGAAAAGAACCGGTTTTTGTTTGGTGACTATGTGACTGACAGCGACATCAGATTATTTGTCACATTGGCAAGGTTTGATACTCATTATTACAGAAATCTTGGTCCGATAAAGAAAAGAATTGTTGACTATAAGAATATTTGGGCATATGCCAGAGATCTATACGCAATTCCTGCATTTAGTAACAATACATACTTGCGGGAAATAGCATCCCCATCCGGTATCAGAAACAGTATTTTTATTGACTTCAATACCAGATTTGCCGAACAGATAGATTATGACAGCATATGGTCGGCTTCCCAAGAACGTTATAAATTGAGTAAAACTCCTGATGAAAAATTTTTGCATGAATGACAAATATGATGAGAGGAGCATTTAATGGGTAAATTATATGACAATATATTAGAACTTATAGGCGGTACGCCGCTTGTTTCTTTTCATAATCTTGAAAGGAAAATTGGTGCCAAAGGAAATATTATTGGAAAGCTTGAATTTTACAACCCTAGCGGAAGTATAAAAGATAGGGCGGCAAAACAAATGGTGGAGGCAGCTGAAAAAGACGGCAGGTTGAAGCCGGGTGGAACGATAATTGATGTATTTGTAGCAGCAGTCGGTACAGGTGGAACAATTTCGGGTGCAGGTTCATATCTGCGCACAAAAAACCCTGATATATACATAGCTGCCGTTGAACCGGCAGGTTCTCCGGTACTTTCAGGTGGTGAGCCGGGAGCACATAAGATACAGGGCATCGGCAGCGGTGCGATAGCTCCTGTTTGTGATGTAGACATTTATGATGAAGTGATAAAAGTTATGGACGAGGATGCTTTTACAACTGCAGCAGAAAGTGCGAAAATAGAGGGGATATCTATTGGGATATCGTCTGGTGCCGCTTTATGGGCAGTAGCTCAGTTATCAAAAAGAGAAAAATTTAAAAATAAAAATATTGTAGTGATTTTGCCCGATTCCGGAGAACGTTATTTGTCTTCCGGTATATATGGAGGGTAATGAATCAAATCTATAAGAAATAATTAAGGAAGTGATCATCATATAATGGTCAGTTGATAGATGGAATAGAGTGTCTTTTTTTGCAAAAGCGGATATCCTACTATCATGGATATCCGCCCTAATTTGCATTTAATCTAGCGCTGTACCATTGGACTCAATAACTTTTTTATACCAATAAAAGGAATCCTTTTTACTTCTGTTAAATGTACCTTTCCCGTCATCATCAACATCTACATAAATGAATCCATATCTCTTTTTCATTTCTCCGGTAGATGCACTTATCAAATCGATACACCCCCATGGCGTATATCCAATAATCGGTACTCCATCAATGTTGATTGCTTTTTCTATTTCAATTATATGATCTCGTAAATATTCAATCCTATAATCATCATGTACTTCGCCTTTATCTGTTAACACGTCAACTGCTCCCAAACCATTTTCTACTACAAATAGAGGGACTTGATACCTATTATATAACTCATTTAATGTGAATCGTAATCCTACCGGATCGTATGGAAGCCCCCACTCTGAATTCTTATCAATATAAGAATTCTTCGGAGCAGCAAACATACTACCATTTAAACTCATACCAATCTTTTCACTTCTATTAGCACACAGTGACATATAATAGCTAAACCCAATATAATCTACTGTCCCCTCTTTCAAAGTCTCCAAATCTCCTTCTTCCATTTTGATATCAATATTTTCGCTCTGGAAATATTTTTTGAGTTTGTTTGGATAATATCCTCTTATCTGAACATCACAAAACATATACTGTGAATCCAAAACCTGTTGCGTTGCCAAAACATCTTCAGGGTGAGGTGTCTGTGGATAAAATACCAGATTCCCCCACATCATCCCAACTTGCATTTCTGAATTGATTTTTTTAGCCAAAATAACCGCTTTAGCACTTGCAATAAACTGATGATGTGCAGCTTGATAAATAACTTCAACCATCGTTTCAGCGTCTTTGGCTTTACTATTTCCAGTAGCCATGTCAGGCATTAAAGTCAAAGCATTGATTTCATTAAAAGTCATCCAATATTTCACTTTATCTTTATATCTATTAAAAATTGTTTCACAATACTTAACATAAAAATCAACTAATTTTCTATTCCTCCATCCTCCATATTCCTTTGAAAGATGATATGGCATCTCAAAATGAGAAATAGTAACTACGGGTTCAATACCATAGGATAGTAATTCATCAAAAACTTTATCATAGAATTCTAATCCCTTCTCATTTGGAAATTCTTCATCCCCATTAGGGAAAATCCTAGTCCATGCAATAGAAAGTCTAAAACATTTAAACCCCATTTCAGCAAATAATGCAATATCCTCTTTATAGCGATGATAAAAATCAATGGCTTTATGACTTGGATAGTAGACATCACTTAATATGCTATCTGTTTGAACTCTTTTCTTGTCTAATCCACCAGCAGTATTAAAATCTGCCATACTTACTCCTTTGCCGTCTTCATTCCAAGCACCTTCGCATTGATGTGCAGAAGTTGCACCACCCCAAAGAAATTCTTTTGGAAATCCCATCACTCAATCCCCCCAACTTCATCTTTATAAACTATAAACGTACAAGTAAAAGTGACAACGATCGAAATGATTAAACCTATAATCATATTTATTAGATTCGAACTATCCGGTCCAACAAAACTTGGTAATATGAAAATTGTCCCACCAATACCTGGTATTACATAACAATATACATGCATTAACCCAACATATGTAGCTCCTATGAAATTCCCAATAATGGCACACCATAATGGTTTTTTCAGTTTTAAATTTACCCCAAATAATGCTGGTTCAGTTACTCCGCCAAAGAGGGCTGTTATGGCACTAGAGAGTGCATTTGAACGTAATGCGGTATCCTTTGTTTTTAATGCTACGGCAGCACTGGCAATCCCTTGATTGACATTTGAAATACTTCCTACAACAAATAAAATTGGATCATATCCTAAAGTAGCAAAGGAATTAATTGCCACCGGTAATAGCGCCCCATGCATTCCCGTTATTGTCATTAACGGATATAGTGCTGCTAATATAGCAATCCCTAGAAATCCAGTTGTATCGTATAACCACATAATTGCATCCGTTAAATATATACCTAATATTGATCCTAAAGGTGCTATTGCACATAATGTTAAGGGTACCATCACTAATAATGTTCCTACCGGTTCAAGCATTGTACGAATTGCATCCGGACTTATTCGTGCAAAAAATCTTTCTACATAAGACATTACAAATACTGCCATAATAACCGGAAACACTGTACTTGCATATGATGCTGCATAGATAGGTATTCCAAAAACAGAACCGGCATTTCCAGTACTAACTAACTCTATGAATGTTGGATTTATCAACATCGCTCCAATGAATATTCCTAAATATATATTGGCACCAAACTTCTTGGCTGCTGAGGCTCCAACCATTACTGGCAAAAAATAAAATGTTGTATCACTAACAAATGACAATGTAATATATGTAGGACTATCAACAGATAATAATCCAATCATATTTAATAACAGAATGATAACTTTTAACATTCCGCCACCGACTAATGCAGGAATCAAAGGAAATAAGCAACCAGAAATCCCATCTAAAATCGAACCAATGCCAAACTTTTTCTTTTTGCTGTCCAGATTCTCTTCAATCGATTCCTCTTGTTTTAATCCGGCTACTTCGCAAATCTCTTTATAGACACCACCAACAGCTTGACCAATAATAATTTGCAATTGATTATTTTGCCATTGGCAGCCCACCACACCCTTTATTTTTTCTATTTCCGCAACATCTGCGATACTCTGATCTTTTAAATTAAAACGTAATCTTGTTACACAATGTGTAAAAAACTCAATGTTACTTTTTCCGCCAACCAATTCAATGATGCTATTTGCCAAATTTTCATATTCTTTTTTCTTAGCCATATGTTTTCTCCCTTTTTTATTATTTTTTATATGCATACAACAAACCGCGCGTTATCTGTTGATCTTGCCTCTAAGCGTAAATTTTTACTATTTATTATCCTGAATGAAATTCTCTTTTGTAACCAATCTTTCCACATGGATCAGTAAGTACAGTAACTCTTCTTTTGTACATCTTTGCTTAAATTCTTCATGAAAGTAATCATCTATGAGCACAATGCAGTTGTATATATCCGGATATTCATTAACCAAGCTATCGAAAATTTTTTCATCCATATTTGGGTATTGTTTGTTTTTTTCTTTCCTTTGAACAAAATACTTAATATGGTTTTTATAACGTAAATAATTAAAATCTTTTTTATCAATTTTCATTTTGAAGAAATCTTCAATAATCGCAGTTACATTGTTTAATGCTAAACTTGTTTTGTCATGCGAAGAGTGTGAGGAGTCTTTATCCCCCGTTAATGCATTTATAAAGTGCATGGCAATGCTCGTTGCTTCATTTGCCGACAGATGAACATTTAATTTTTTGTTAATAGTATTAATAAACCATTTTGATATGTCCATAATAACCGGATATTCATATTCTAATTCATAGGATACGGGCATAGATACATATAATCCCTTCTTTTGTCTTTCAATTGCGAAATTAATATGATCGGCCAGGGTAAAGACTAAGTTTGGGTTTAATTCTTTGTTGATTTTGTTTTTTGATAATTCTACTAACTTCGAAATCAGTATGAATATATTTTCAGGGATTTCTGATAATAGCCCTAAAAATTTATCGTCTATACCATAATAAGTTTTTTGTATTTTAGACATATCTGTGAGTTCGTAGGGCATTTTTTCAAAACCTATCCCCTTGCCAAACACAACAACTTCCACATCATTACTATCCAATCCCAATGCTATATTATTATGGATCTTTTTAAAAATAACCAATTATATTCACCTCGTTTATGGTTTGATTATCACATCACTTGGATAAACAGTTTCATCTAGTTTTTCCTTTGAAAAAGATTTGCCTTCAGCATTTGTAATGACAACAATTGTAGTAAGATCTAATTTCTTCGTTTTGAGAAATTTCATATCGAGTCCTATGATGGGTGCTCCTATTTTTACTCTATCACCTTCATGGGCAAGCAGCTTAAAGCCTTCACCATTTAGTTCTACAGTATCTAATCCAATGTGAACTAAAATCTCTAAGCCATCATCACGCTTTATACCAAATGCATGCTTAGAAGGTGGAAGCATTATAATTAATCCATCTACCGGTGAGCAAATAGTTTCTTCTTCGGGTATAACTGCAAACCCATCTCCCAACATCTTGGTAGAAAAAACATTATCCGACACATTTGTAATATCAATACACCTGCCTTTTATTGGGGCACATATTGACTTGTTGACCTTCTTCTTAAAAAAACTGGCATTTGAATTCCTCCTTTACACAAAAAAACTCTTTGAACGCACCTTAATAACTTACAGGTGACACCTCAAAGAGTTATAATCCTATTTATAGTCTAAATTATACACTTATTTAAACTAATGTCAAGATATTTCAAGGCTTTACAGTTTTGAATGGTAAATTAATTTATTTATAGACCATATCCAGCAAAAATTTATTTTGGGAGGATATCCACAGCACCCTTCATTTTTTAGAAGGTTATCCACATTCATAGGGTGTGTTTCTT
>Ga0153994_1000075_pt1 | contig 57720 bp, 49 predicted proteins | sample TSNC078MetaG_FD_104735 | JGI IMG/M metagenome (GOLD analysis project Ga0153994, IMG submission 104735) | Attine ant fungus gardens microbial communities from North Carolina, USA - TSNC078 MetaG | ecosystem: Host-associated > Fungi > Mycelium > Unclassified | place: USA: North Carolina, Lumber...
CGCGTCGCTCACCCAGGTGGCCGCCCTGTCGAAGAAGCGGCCGTAGTATCCGGCGGCCAGCCCGGCAGGCACGCCGACGACCACGGCGACCAGGATGGTCACGAACGCGCCCCACAGGGTCGATTGCGTCCCCCAGATCAGGCGGCTCAGCACATCCCGGCCTGCGCTGTCCCCGCCCAGTGGATGTGCGGGGCTCGGCGGGGCCTTCGTCAGCGCGAGATCGACGAAGTTTGGGTCGTGCGGCGACAGCAGCGGGGCGAAGAACGCCACCAGCAGCACCAGCACGAGCACGGCGAGCGAGATCGCACCTGCCGGTCGCTTGATGAAGCGGACGAACGTGGAGCCGCGGCGGCCTGCGCGCGGGTCGATGATCACTTCGGTCGGCGTCGTCATTGCACTCGCGCTTTCGGGTTGATCCAGCCGAGCGCCACGTCGAGGACGAAGTTCACGATCACCACGAAGATGACGGTGACCACGGTGATGCCGAGCAGGATGGGGATGTCGCCGTTCTGCGAGGAGCCGCTGGTGAGCGCTCCGATGCCGGGCAGGGAGAAGATCTGCTCCACCACGATCGCGCCGCCGAGCAGACCGACGAACATGAGGGCGAGCACGGTGAGGGATGCGGGGGCAGCGTTCCTGATGAGGTGCACGACGACGCGCGGCTGGGAGAGGCCGCGGCTGCGCAGGGTGCGCACGTAGTCCTGGTTGTTCGCGGAGATGATCGCGTTGCGGAGCTGTTCGGCGATCATCACGATGGCGCCGAGCGAGAGCGCGATCGACGGGAGGGTGATCGAACGCAGCCAGCCGTCGAGACTCTGCGACGGCTGCACGTAGCCGACGGCGGGGAACCAGTGCAGGTTCACCGCGAACCAGATCACCAGCACCAGGCTCACCCAGAAGCCCGGGAGAGCGAACAGGATCACCGACGCCGCCTTGATGACCTTGTCGAGGACGGAGCCGGGGCGGAGCCCGGCCAGCACACCGAACAGCGCGCCGAACACGGCGGAGAGCAGCGTGGCCGCTGTCACCACGGAGAGGGTGACGGGCAGCTTGATCGCGATCTGGGCGTTCACCGGCTGGAAGTTGCGCCACGATGTGCCGAAGTCTCCGACGATCGCGTGCGATCCCCACTCCCAGAACTGCACGAGGAGCGGGCGGTCTGTGCCGATCTTCGCCGCGAGCGCTGCCTGCTGGGCCGGGGTCGCCGACGTGCCGAGGAGCCCGGCCGTCGGATCGCCGATGGCGGCGTGAGCGAGGAAGAACGTGCCTGTCGCCACGACGAGCAGGAGGATCACGCCGGAGACGAGCCTCTTGACCGTGAATCTGATCATGTCTTGTCCTGTCGGAGCCTGGGTGGAACGGGGGGGGTGGAACGGGAGGGGTGGAACGGGGATGGCGGGCCGCGCTCGCGCGCGGCCCGCCTGGGGGTGCGTCAGCCCTTGACGGCGATCTGGCGCAGGGTCGGGAACATCATTCCTGTCACAGGGGTGATCTGGATGTTCGACGTGGAGACGTAGCTGTTGTTCGCCTGGTACCAGACGTCGAACCACGCCTTGCCTGTCACGAGGGTGTTCAGTTTCTCGATCTGGGCGGTCTGGTCGCTCGGGTCGGCGGAGAGGACCTTCTCGACCTGAGCCTGCACGTCCGGGAACTTGTCGACCTGCGGGGTCGGGTTGAACCACTGCGGCAGGTTGATCATGCGCTGCACCGTCGCGACCGGGTTCGAGTCCATCGCGAGGAAGGAGACGAACATCGGGTACGTCGGGGCGTTCTTCTGGTAGTCCATGTACTGCATGTCGTCCCAGGTGACCTTGATGCCGAGCTGACCGAAGGTCTGGTCGACGACGGGCTGCCAGACCTGGAAGACCTGCGACATCGGCATGTGCAGCTCGAAGCCGTTGGCGTATCCGGCGTCGGAGAGGAGCGACTTGGCCTTGTCGATGGAGAACGTGTACTTGCTGTTCAGGCTCTTCACGTTGCCAGGCGTGCCGTCGGGGAAGACCTGGTTCGACACAGCTCCGGCCCCGCTGCCGACCGACTTCAGGATGCTCGCACCGTCGAACGCGTAGTTCAGCGCCTGGCGCACCTTCTCGTTGCCGAGCGGCTTGAACTTCTCACCGGCGCGATCGGTGAACTGCAGGCCGACCCAGCCGGATACCTTGGCCGCGACGTTCCAGTTGTTCTCCTTGGCCTGCTTGAGCGCGGTGTCGTCCGCGTAGTTCACGTTGATCTGACCGGAGGCCATCGCGTTGTCGCGGGCCGTCGCATCCTGGATCGGGTAGATCGCCAGCGGGTCGAACGGGAACTGCTTCGCGTCCCAGTGGTTCGCGACCTTCTTGAAGTGGTATTCGGAGCCGGCGACGCTCGACGACTCGAGCGTGTACGGGCCGGAGCCCTCCGGGGTCTTCGCGAGCGTGCCTGCCGCGATGGCCTTGGGTGCCATCATCCAGCTGCGGCCGATGCCCATGAAGTAGAGGAGGGTGTCGTCGCGCTTGGTGAGGTCGATCTCCAGCGTCTTGTCGTCGACCGCCACGAACTTCGAGACGTTCTCGTACGCCTCGCCGGAGCGGGCGCCCTTCTTCAGGTAGTCGAGGCTCTTCACCGCTGCTGCCGCGTCGAACGCCTCTCCATCGCTGAACTTCACGCCGGTGCGGAGGGTCATGGTGACCTTCAGGAAGTCATCCGAGACCTTCCAGGAGGTGGCGAGGGCCGGGGTGGGCTTGCCGTCCCCGTCGACGCTGACCAGCGGGTCGTAGACCGCCGACAGGTACGGGCCGTCGAATCCGATGTCGGCGAGGGAAGGATCCCAGCTCGTCACATCGGCGAAGTTCCCGATGTTGAGCGGGCCGCCGGACGCGCCGGTCGTGGTCTTCGTGTCGCTTCCCCCGGAGCCGCACGCGGTCAACGCAAGCGCGGTCACGGCGGCGACAGCCACCGCGATCAATGCTTTCTTCATGTCTTCTTCTCTCGGTTGGCAGGGCAGGAGGTGGAACTTCAATCGCACGCTGCGCAGGCGTACGACACAGCAGTTACTGATCCGGTCGTCAACCGAGGTTGGCTACACATCGCTGTGTCGTGGCGGTAATTCTACAGTTGTTGACAAGAAAAACAACCTGTGGAGAAAAACGGGGTGAGACGAGCTTTTCACGACTCGGTCCGTCCGCGAAATCGCGAAGGTGTACGGGATGATATACGATTCCCCCATGGCTGCCCCTGCGGGCAGGACCTCCGACGACGAAGGGACCACCCGGTGCTCGAAGACTCGATCATCCACTCGATCGCGGACGAATTGGCCGCCGCAGAGCGCGACCGCGGAACCGTCCCCCTCCTCACCGCCCGCCATCCCGGCATGACCGTCGAGGACTCGTACGCGGTCCAGAACGTGTGGAAGGAACGCGGCATCGCGGCAGGCCGCCGCCTGGTCGGCCACAAGATCGGCCTGACCTCCAAGGTGATGCAGCAGGCCACGGGGATCACGGAGCCGGACTACGGCGTGATCTTCGACGACATGATGTTCGAGACCGGGTCCGTCATCCCGTTCGACGCATACTCCAACGTGCGCATCGAGGTCGAACTCGCCTTCGTGCTCGGCCAGCCGCTCAGCGGCCCGGACTGCACGCTCTACGACGTGCTCGACGCCACGAAGTACGTCGTGCCTGCGCTCGAGATCCTGAGCTCGCGCATCGAGATGCAGGGCCGCACGATCGTCGACACCATCTCCGACAACGCGGCGATGGGCGGCATGGTCGTCGGCGGCCGCCCTGTGGCGGTGGATGCGGTCGACCTCCGCTGGGTCTCCGCCCTGCTCTACCGCAACGAGACCATCGAGGAGTCCGGCGTCGCCGCCGCCGTGCTCGACCACCCGGCATCCGGGGTCGCCTGGCTCGCGAACAAGCTCGCCGCCCACGGCACGACCCTCGACGCCGGCGAGATCATCCTCGCCGGATCCTTCACCCGCCCGATGTGGGTGGAGCGCGGCGACACCGTCCACGCCGACTACGGAACCCTGGGAGCCATCACATGCCGATTCGTCTAGAGCCGACGCCCACCCTCGCCGACCGGCTGCGCGCCGCATCCCGGCCCCAGTTCGGCATCTGGGCGTGCTCGGGAAGCGCGCTGGTCGCGGAGATCTGCGCGGGAGCCGGACTCGACATCGTCCTGATCGACGCCGAGCACTCGGCCAACGGGCTGGAGTCGATCCTCGCGCAGCTCCAGGCGGTCGCCGCGTATCCCGTGGCCCCACTGGTGCGGGCGCCGATCGGCGACACCGTGATCGTGAAGCAGCTCCTCGACATCGGGGCGCAGAACCTCCTCATCCCGATGGTCAACGACGCAGAACAGGCGGCGGCCATGGTCTCGGCCGTGCGCTACCCGCCGGCCGGAGTGCGCGGCGTCGGCAGCTCGCTCGCCCGCTCCGCCCGCTGGAACAGGATCGACGACTACCTCGGCCGCGCCGACGGCCTCGTCTCGCTGTACGTGCAGATCGAGACCGTGGACGGGCTGGCCAACGTCGCCGAGATCGCCGCGGTCGACGGCGTCGACGGGCTGCTGGTCGGTCCGGCCGATCTCGCCGCATCCATGGGCCTGCTCGGTCAGCAGACGCACCAGGACGTGATCGCCGCCGTGGAGACGGCCATCGCGGCCGGCGTCGCGGCGGGCAAGCCGGTGGGCGTCAACGCGTTCGACCCGGCGGCGGCCGACCGCTACCTCGCCGCCGGCGCCGCGTGGGTGCTGGTCGGAGCCGATGTCGCCCTCCTGGCTCGCGCCTCCGAGGCTCTGGCCGACCGGTACATCGGCGATGGCTCCGATGCGATCCGCACCAGCTACTGACGGCCTCTCCCGCTGGACGGGCAGAGGTACTGGTGCAGCCATTCCAGATCGTATACAATCTCAGATACAGTCCCCGATGACGAGGAGAACCACCCCGTGAGCGACATCAGCCTTCCCGGCAAGATCATCGCCGTGCACCTGAACTACCGTTCCCGTGCAGCGCAGCGCGGTCGCACACCGGCCACGCCGTCCTACTTCCTCAAGCCCGCCTCCTCGATCGCCGCCTCCGGCTCGGAGCTGGAACGCCCGGCAGGAACGGAACTGCTCGCGTTCGAGGGCGAGATCGCCCTCGTCATCGGCCGCCCGACCCGCCGCGTCTCGCCAGAGGACGGATGGGCCGCCGTCTCCGGCATCACCGCGGCCAACGACTTCGGCGTCTACGACCTCCGCGCCGCCGACAAAGGCTCCAACGTGCGTTCCAAGGGCGGAGACGGCTTCACGCCGCTCGGCCCTGGCATCATCCCCGCCTCCTCCGTCTCCCCCGACGCGCTCCGCGTGCGCACCTGGCTGAACGGCGAACTCGTGCAGGAGGGCACCACGGACGACCTGCTCTTCCCGTTCGGCCAGCTCGTCGCCGACCTCTCCCAGCTCCTCACACTGGAACCGGGCGACGTCATCCTCACCGGCACCCCCGCCGGCTCGTCGGTCACCCAGCCGGGCGACGTCGTCGAGGTCGAGGTGGATGCGCCGACCGCTCAGGATGCGCCGAGCACCGGCCGCCTCGTCACCCGCATCACGGCGGGCACCGTCCCGTTCGGCGACTTCGGCACCAAGCCGGCCGTCGACGATCTGCAGCGGTCCGAGGCATGGGGCGTGGCGGAGAGCGGAGCAGCGCGGAGCGATGCCGCGACCCCAGAGCCGAGGGAGCCTGCGACCGAGGTCGGGAACGTGACCCCGCCGTTCGAGCTGACCTCCGAACTGCGCGACAAGCTCGCCGCCGTCTCCACCGCCACCCTCAGCTCGCAGTTGCGCAGGCGCGGCCTGGACAACGTCTCGATCGACGGCCTCACCTCCACGAGGCCGGACGCCAAGCTGATCGGCCGCGCCAAGACCCTGCGCTACATCCCCAACCGCGAAGACCTGTTCGCGTCGCACGGCGGCGGCTACAACGTGCAGAAGCGCGCGTTCGACGCCCTCGGTCCCGGCGACGTGCTCGTCATCGAGGCCCGCGGCGAGCGCGGCAGCGGCACCGTCGGCGACGTCCTCGCGCTCCGCGCGCAGGTCACCGGTGCCGCTGGCATCGTCACGGACGGGGGCGTGCGCGACCTCGCGATCGTCGCCGCGCTCGACATCCCCACCTATCACGCCGGTGGTCACCCGGCCGTCCTCGGCCGCAAGCACGTGCCGTGGGATGCGGACATCACCGTCGCCTGCGGCGGTGCAGCCGTGCAGCCGGGAGACGTGATCGTCGGCGACGCGGACGGGCTGCTCGTCATCCCGACCGGGCTGGTCGAGGAGGTCGTGGCCGACGCGCTCGAACAGGAGCGCGAAGAGGAGTACATCGCCCAGCAGGTCGCTGCCGGCGAGCCGATCGAGGGGCTGTTCCCGATGAACGCCGAATGGAAGGACAGGTACCGCGCGTGGCTGACACAGCAGTAGGCGCCGTGAAGACGGCGACGCCGAGCAAGTCCCAGCTCGCGTACGACTGGATCAGGGCCAGGATCGACGACGGCAGATACGTCTCCGGCTTCCGGCTGGTGCTCGGGCAGATCGCCGGCGAGCTCGGCATCAGCGTCGTGCCCGTGCGCGAGGCCATCCGGCGGCTGGAGGCGGAGGGACTGGTGACGTTCGAGAAGAACGTCGGCGCCCAGGTCGCCCTGCTGCAGGACACGGAGTACACGTACACGATGGAGACGCTCGCCCTGGTCGAGGGCGCGGCGACCCAGCTCTCCGCTCCGCTGCTCACCGGAGACCACATCTACCGGGCCAGGGCGATCAACCGCGAGATGATCGCGTGCCTCGACGACTTCATCCCGCACCGGTTCACGCAGCTCAACCAGGAGTTCCACGCCGTGCTGTTCGAGGAGTGCCCGAACCCGCACATCCTGGACCTGGTGCACCGCGGCTGGAACCGGCTGCGGGTGCTGCGCGACTCCACCTTCGGCTTCGTCCCCGGCCGCGCCCGCGAGTCCGTCGAGGAGCACGAGCAGATCCTGCGGCTGATCGAGAACGGCGCAGAGCCGCTGGAGATCGAGCTGACCGCGCGCCGCCACCGCCTGGCCACGCTGGATGCGATCCACACGTACCAGGACGAGCACAAGCACCCGCACACCTGACTCCCACCGCATCACCTGCATCCACCTGCATCCACCGCATCACCGACCGCCGAAGGAGGCGCGCGTCCCATGGCGCAGCACTACATTCCGGAGAATCTCCCAGACAGGATCCAGCACTTCATCGACGGCCGGTTCGTCGACAGCGTCTCTGGCGCCACCTTCGACGTGCTCGACCCTGTGTCGAACCAGACATACGTCACCGCTGCCGCAGGGCAAAAGGAGGACATCGACCTCGCCGTCGCCTCCGCCACCCGCGCCTTCACGGACGGCCCGTGGCCGCGCATGAAGCCGCGCGAGCGCGCCCGCATCCTGAACCGCATCGCCGACGCCGTCGAAGCCCAGGATGCCCGCCTCGCCGAGCTGGAGACGTTCGATACCGGCCTCCCCATCACCCAGGCGCTCGGCCAGGCGCAGCGCGCAGCGGAGAACTTCCGGTTCTTCGCCGACCTGATCGTCGCCCAGTCGGACGACGCGTTCAAGGTGCCCGGTTCGCAGCTCAACTACGTGAACCGCAAGCCGATCGGCGTCGCCGGTCTGATCACGCCGTGGAACACGCCGTTCATGCTGGAGAGCTGGAAGCTCGCCCCCGCGCTCGCCTCCGGCTGTACGGTCGTGCTCAAGCCGGCCGAGTTCACGCCGCTGTCCGCGAGCCTGTGGGCGGAGATCTTCCGCGGCGCCGGGGTGCCGGACGGCGTGTTCAACCTCGTCAACGGCCTCGGAGAGGAAGCGGGAGACGCGCTCGTCAAGCACCCGGATGTCCCGCTCATCTCGTTCACCGGCGAGAGCCGCACCGGCCAGCTCATCTTCGGAAACGCCGCTCCGTACCTGAAGGGACTCTCGATGGAGCTCGGGGGCAAGTCCCCCGCCGTCGTCTTCGCCGACGCCGACCTGGACGCCGCCATCGACTCGACGCTGTTCGGCGTGTTCTCGCTGAACGGAGAGCGCTGCACGGCCGGCAGCCGCATCCTGGTCGAGCGCAGCATCTACGACGACTTCTGCGCCCGCTACGCCGCGCGCGCCGCGAAGATCGTGGTCGGCGACCCGCACGACCCGAAGACCGAGGTCGGCGCACTCGTGCACCCTGAGCACTACGACAAGGTGATGAGCTACGTCGAGATCGGCAAGCAGGAGGGCCGTCTTCTCGCGGGGGGAGGCCGACCGGAGGGCTTCGACACCGGCAACTACGTCGCGCCGACCGTGTTCGCCGATGTGGCCCCTGATGCGCGGATCTTCCAGGAGGAGATCTTCGGCCCGGTCGTCGCGATCACCCCGTTCGACAGCGACGAGGAGGCCCTGGAGCTCGCGAACGGCGTGCGCTACGGCCTCGCCGCGTACATCTGGACCAGCGATCTGAAGCGCGCCCACACCTTCGCCCAGAACATCGAGGCGGGAATGGTGTGGCTGAACTCGCACAACGTCCGAGACCTGCGCACCCCGTTCGGCGGCGTGAAGGCGTCCGGCCTCGGCCACGAGGGCGGCTACCGCTCGATCGACTTCTACACCGACCAGCAGGCCGTGCACATCACCCTCGGCCAGGTGCACACGGCCCGCTTCGGCGCCAACTGACTCACACCCCCTCAACGAAGAGAAAGCGAAACACCCCGATGACCACCACCGCCATTCCCACCCCGAAGGCGACCCCGCCGGACATCGTCCGCTGCGCGTACATGGAACTCGTCGTCACCGATCTGCAGGCCAGTCGCGACTTCTACGTCGACGTGCTCGACCTGGTCGTGACCGAGGAGGACGAGAACGCCGTCTACCTGCGCAGCTTCGAGGAGTTCATCCACCACAACCTGGTGCTGCGCAAGGGCCCCGTCGCCGCCGTCGCCGCGTTCGCATACCGCGTCCGCACCCCGGAAGACCTGGACCGCGCCGTCGAGTTCTACACCGAGCTCGGCTGCCGTGTCGAGCGCAACGCCTCAGGGTTCACGAAGGGCATCGGCGACAGCGTGCGCGTCGAGGACCCGCTCGGCTTCCCGTACGAGTTCTTCTACGACGTGCAGCACGTCGAGCGCCTCGCCTGGCGCTACGACCTCTACACGCCCGGCGCGCTCGTCCGCCTCGACCACTTCAACCAGGTGACCCCCGACGTGCCGCGCGCCGTCAAGTACATGGAGGACCTCGGCTTCCGCGTGACGGAGGACATCCAGGACGAGGAGGGCACCACGTACGCCGCGTGGATGCGCCGCAAGCCCACCGTCCACGACACCGCCATGACAGGCGGCGACGGCCCGCGGATGCACCACGTCGCCTTCGCGACGCACGAGAAGCACAACATCATCGCCATCTGTGACAAGCTCGGCGCCCTGCGCCGCAGCGACGCGATCGAGCGCGGTCCAGGCCGCCACGGCGTCTCCAACGCGTTCTACCTGTACCTCCGCGACCCGGACGGTCACCGCGTCGAGATCTACACGCAGGACTACTACACCGGCGACCCTGACAACCCCGTCGTCACCTGGGACGTCCACGACAACCAGCGCCGTGACTGGTGGGGCAACCCCGTCGTGCCGTCCTGGTACACCGACGCATCGCCGGTGCTCGACCTCGACGGCAACCTTCAGCCGCTGACCGTCCGCACCGACGACTCCGAGATGGAGGTCACCATCGGCGCAGACGGCTTCTCGTACACCCGCAAGAGCGAAGACGCCGAGGAAAAGGGCTTCAAGCTGGGAGCCCAGGTCTAGCCCCTCCCTCCCTCCCTCTCCCTGAACAATCGAGTCCGGACTTGTTCACCCCTGACACCGGCGTGTCGCGTGAACAAGTCCGGACTCGATTGCTGTTCGGCTTCGGCCGGGCGGCTAGAAGGTCTCCACGTACTCCTCGGGGGGGCCCAGTTCCGGCTCCGCCCGGAACTCGACAGCGGCGCCGGAGTGCTCGAGTTCGAGCACCGTCACCGTGTTCTCCCCTTGCGCCAGCAGCGGCGAAGGGACGTAGAGCGTGACCTGCGGCCCGATCTCCCAGTACCGCCCGAGCAGGAAGCCGTTCACCCAGACGAAGCCCTTGCCGAAGCCGGGGAGCGCGAGGAAGGCGTCCGCCCTCTCGTCCCCGCCGAGGACGAAGCGCGCTGTCGAGAACCCGGCGGCAGCCGCATCCCGCGGGGGCGCAACCGACGAGAAGCCAGCGAGCTCGCCCGCCGTCCACTCGTCCAGCGGCAGAGGACGTGCGACCCAGCCGTGCACCAGCCTGCGGCCGATCTGCACGCCCCCGAGAATGCCCTTCCCCTGACCGAGCAGCGGGCCGTAGTTGATGCGGCCTTGGTTCTCGACCAGGAGCTGCAGCAGGACGGGGACGCCGGAGCCTGTCACCCGGACGGAGCCGTCATGGTCCAGCGTCCCCCGCAGCACGCCGTCCACGAACACCTGCGCGCGGTCGTGCAGTCCGCTGACCGAGATCGTGCTCTCGCCGCGCGGCAGCCGAGGGTTCGCGCTGTAGAGCACCAGCCCGGATGCGATGCCCAGCTCCTCGAAGCTCGGCGGCGCCGCGTGCACCGCTGTCGCCGGAGCGGATGCGAGCGCAGCCAGCAGCCCGCTGCCCGCGACCACCTGCACGGCTCTCGGAGCCAGGATGCGCGGATCGGCCGGAACGGGCGGAAGCGCCGTGTCCGCACCATCGCCGGCGCTCACCGCGGCGAACCGTTCCCGGAACGCGAGGAACTTCTGCGTCACCGCGCCGTGCTCCGCGACCGGCGCATCCGAGTCGTAGCTCGTGATCGTGGGCTGCAGCCGCCCGTCGTGGTTGGCGCCGGCCCAGAGCCCGAAGTTGGTCCCGCCGTGCGCCATGTAGATGCTCACCGAGCCGCCAGCATCCAGGATCTCGTCCAGCGTCGCGTCTGCGCTGAGCACCGTTCGCACGTGGTGCAGCTCGCCCCAGTGGTCGAACCAGCCGTTCCAGAACTCGGCGCAGAGGAAGGGCTCCCCTCCGCGCCGGGAGCGCAGCAGCTCCGACGCTTCCCTGGCCTTCGACCCGAACGTCGCCGTCGCGAGCACCCCGGGGATGCTCCCGCCGTCGAGCATGAGGTCGGTCGGGCCGTCCGCCGTGTACAGCAGCTCTGTCACCCCACGCTCGACCAGCGCGTCGCGCAGCCAGCTCAGATACGCGGCATCGTCGCCGTAGCTGCCGTACTCGTTCTCCACCTGGACGGCCACGATCGGGCCGCCGTTCGACGCCTGCAGCGCGGCCAGCCGCGGGATGAGGTCGTCGAACCAGGCGGACACGGCGGACAGGAACGCCGGCTCCGAGCTGCGCGCGCGCATCCCGACCCTGCCGGTGAGCCACGCGGGCAGTCCCCCGTTGTCCCACTCGGCGCAGATGTACGGCCCAGGCCGCACGATCACGTCGAGACCGACGTCCCCCGCGAGCCGGACGAACGCCTCCAGATCGCGCCAGCCGTCGAACGAGGCGGCGCGGTCCTCGTGCCGCTGGTGGAAGTTCCACGCCACATACGTGTCGACCGTGTTGAGCCCGAGGGCGACCAGCCGCTCCAGCCGGTCGCGCCACTGCTCGGGATGCACGCGGAAGTAGTGCATCGAGCCGGACAGCACGCGGTGCGGCTCTCCCCCGCGCAGCAGCGCGCCGTCCTGGTAGCTCAGCAGCGCTGTGCTGGTCGCGACCGTCACTTGACAGCCCCCGCCGTCATGCCTGCGCGCCAGAACCGCTGCAGCGCGAGGAACGCGACGATGAGAGGCACGACAGAGACCAGCGAGCCGATCACCACGAGGGGCGGCGGCACAGCGACGTGGCTGGCGTTCCAGCCGACCAGGCCAACGGTCACGGGCTGCATGTGGTCGTCGCCGAGCACCATCGCGGGAAGCAGGTAGTTGTTCCAGATGTCGACGAACTGGAACAGGAAGATGGTCACCAGGGCGGGCAGCATCATCTTGGTGGAGATGGCGCGGAAGATGCGGAACTCGCTCGCGCCGTCGAGCCGTCCTGCCTCGATCACCTCGTCCGGCACGGACTGCGCCGCGAACACGCGCGCCAGGTAGACGCCGAACGGGCTGACGATGCTGGGCAGCAGCACGGCGAGCGGATTGTTGATCAGGTGCACGCCGGAGAACATCAGGTACAGCGGCAGCGTGAACAGGATCTTCGGCACGAGCACGGCGGCGAGGATCACGCCGAACGCCGCTCCCCTGCCGGGGAAGTCGTACTTCGCCAGCGCGTACCCGCCCATCGCGGAGAGCACGGTGCCGATCGCTGCGCCGAGCCCGCAATAGACGAGGCTGTTGAGCATCCACTGCCAGAAGATGCCGTCGTTCTGGGCGGTGAGCCTGGCCAGGTTGTCGAACAGGCCGAACCCGTCGAACCAGAGGCCGCTGCCGGAGAACTGCTCGCCGAACGGCTTGGTCGCCGCGACGAGGAGCCACCAGAGCGGGAAGAGGAAGTAGATCGTGGAGACGGCGAGGAGCACCATCACGACCGTGCGGCTGAGCGGCGAGGTGTCCCTCCTGCTCCGGATTCCGCGGGGGCTGATGGCGGTCACGCCTTCTCTCCTTTGCTGGTGAGGCGGAAGAACACGAACGAGATCACGCCGACGAGCACCGCGAGGATGACCGACTGCGCCGCCGCGTACGGATAGTTGCCCGCCCCGACGGCGGCCTGTGCCGACATGATCGGGGTGAACGTCGACGACACAGAGCCGCCGGAGATGGGCTGCAGCACGGTCGGCTCGTTGTAGAGCTGTGCTGAGCCGATGATCGAGAAGACCGCCGTGAGCACGATCGCGCTGCGCACCATCGGGATCTTCACGCTCCACGCCGTGCGGAACGCGGACGCCCCGTCGAGCTTCGCCGCCTCCAGCACCTCGGCAGGGATCGACTGCAAGGCGGCGTAGATGATGATCATGTTGTAGCCGGTCCAGCTCCAGGTGACGATGTTCGCCACCGACCACAGCACCGTCCCGTCGTCGAAGAAGGGCAGGTGGATGCCCAGCGGCTCGAGCAGGTGGTTGATCGGGCTGGAGGTGGTCGAGTACATGAACGACCAGACCAGAGCGGCACTCACGCCGGGGATCGCGTACGGCAGGAAGCTCGACAGCCGGAAGAAGCCCTTGCCGCGCGCGGACTTCGAGTCGATCAGGAGCGCGAGCGCCAGCGCGAGGCCGAGCATCAGCGGGACCTGCACGACGCCGAACAGCGCTACCCGGCCGAGCGACGCCACGAAATCGGGGTCGGCGAACGCGTGCGCGTAGTTCGCGAACGGGTCGAAAACCTGGGTCGGCGCGGTGAGCCCGAGGCCGGAACGCTTGACCGTGAACAGGCTGCTCACGAACGCGTAGACGATCGGGGCGATGTACATCGCCAGGAACAGCACGGCGAACGGCCCGAGGAACAGCAGAGGAGACCGCCAGTCGAACGACCGGCGCACGCGCGCCATGGTCTTTCGCCTCCTGCCGCCGTCCGGCGGGGTCGCGGTGGTCGCCCGATGCTCGGCGACGGCCAGGTCGGTCACGTTTCCTTCTCTCCGCACACGGGATGCGCGTGCTCGTCGACGATGGATGCGGCGGGCCGGCCCGCTGGCCGGTCCACCGCATCCACGTGGTGTTACTCGGAGACCGTCAGGCCCTGCTTCTTCAGCTCCGCGACGGTCTTCTCCTGCGCGGTCCTCAGAGCGTCGGCGATGGTGCCCTGCCCTGCCCAGGCTTTGCCGAGGCCGTCGTCGAGGTCGGCGGCGGTCTTGGTCATGACGGGGCCCCAGGTCCAGTCCTGGTTGACCTTCGGCGCCGCCTTGGCGAACACGTCGAAGATCTTCTGGCCGCCGAAGTACGGGTCGCCCTCTGTGAGCGCCGGCAGGTCGGTCAGCGCCGTCGCGGCCGGGTAGAGGCCCGCCTTCTGCACGAGCGTGTTGTACGTGTCCTTGTCCGTGCTCAGCCAGTGCGCGAACTCCCACGCGGCCTTCGGCGTCGAGCAGCCCTTCAGCACGGCGGTCGCCGAGCCTCCTGCGTTGCCGACCTGGTCGTCGCCCGCCGACCACTGCGGCATCGGGGCGACCGCCCACTTGCCTGAGCCGTCCGCCGCGCCGCCCTTGATCACGCCCGCCTGCCAGACGGCGCCGACCACGGTGGCGATGCTGCCGTCGCCGAGGCCGGTGTACCAGGCCTGGTCGTACATCGGCGCGCTGCTGATCAGGCCTTCGGAGACGAGGCCCTGCCAGTAATCGGCGACCTTCTTGTTGGCGTCGGACGCCATCGTCACCTTCCAGGCGTCACCGTCCACGTCGAACCACTTGGCGCCGGTCTGCCAGGCGAACCCCGCGTAGTCGTAGTCGAGGTACGGCGACGAGATGAACTTCTTGGGGTCGGACGCGTGGATCTTCTCGGCGTCCGCCTTGTACTCGTCCCAGGTGGTCGGAGCGGTCAGGCCGAGCGAGTCGAACAGCTGCTTGTTGTAGAACAGCCCCATCGGGCCGGTGTCGACGGGAGCGCCGTACACCGCATCCCCGATGCTCACCGAGCTCCAGGCCGCCGGCTGGAAGTCCTTTTTGTCATCGTTCGCATACTGCGAGACGTCGTCGAGTGCGCCCTGCGCCGCGAAGCTCGGCAGGGTCTCGTAGCCGACCTGCGCCAGGCACGGGGCGTTGTTCGCCGTGACAGCGTTGAGCATCTTCTGGTAGCCGCCCTTGGAGCCCGGCTGCACCTCCTGGTACTTCACCGTGACGTCCGAGTGCGAGGCGTTGAACGCCTTGACGGCGTCGGCGTAGCCAGGCGCCCAGCCCCAGAACGTGACCGTTGCCTTGCCGGACTCTGACGAGCCGGTGCTGCCGGAACACCCGGCGAGCGACATCAGGCCGAGCGCGATCGCCCCCGCCGCGCCCGCCATGCGGATTGCTGCTGACTTCTTCACTGCCTCTCCTTTGATCACAGACACCCTTCAGCGGGTTCGAGATGTGAGTGTCGCATAGAATTGATAGCGATAACAACTCATTCACTCGAATTGATCGGAAACGCCCTGAAACTGCGCGAACACGCAGATGCGCCCGCTATCATCGAGACCATGAGCAGCACCGAAGCGCGGGATGCGGCAGCGAAGCCGCCCGGCATGACAGACGTCGCACGGGTGGCCGGCGTCTCCGCCCAGACCGTCTCGCGGGCGCTCAGCGGCCACCCCAACGTGCAGGAGAAGACCCGCGCCAGGGTGCTCGCCGCCGTGGAGCAGCTCGGCTACCGTAAGAACAAGGCGGCCGGCATCCTGTCGTCCGGGCACAGCAAGACCATCGGCATCGTGCTGCTGCAGACCAACTCGTACTCCCGCATCGCCGTCACCGCCGGCCTGGAGCAGGCCGCCCGCGACGCCGGATACGCGGTGAGCGCTGCCACCAGCCCGTCGCTCGAACCGGTCGCGATCGAAGACGCGATGTCCCGCCTCGCCGAGCAGAACGTGGAGGGCATCATCCTCGCCCTCCCGCTCATCCAGGTGACCCGCGGCATCGAAGAGCTCACCAAGGCCATCCCGACCATCACCATCGACGGTTCGCGCACCTCATCCACCGAGGTCGTCGCCGTCGACCAGTCCCAGGCGGCCAAGCTGGCGACGCAGCACCTGCTCGACCTCGGCCACGAGACCGTCTGGCACGTCTCCGGGCCGACGGAGTGGCTGGATGCTGTCAGCCGCAGCGAAGGCTGGCGCAGCACCCTGGAGGCAGCAGGCATCACGCCGCCTCCCGAGCTCAAGGGCGACTGGTCGCCGGCCTCCGGCTACCAGAACGGTCTCATCCTCGGCCGCATCCCGGATGTCACAGCGGTGTTCGTGTCGAGCGACGAGATGGCGTTCGGTGTGATCCGCGCCTTCCACGAGCTGGGCAAGCGCATCCCGGAGGACGTCTCCGTGGTCGGCGTCGATGACATCGCCCTCGCGGAGTACTGCTCGCCATCCCTCACGACCGTCGCCCAGCCGTTCCCGGAGATGAGCCGTCTGGCCGTCGCTCACCTCCTGCGCTACATCGCCGACCCTGGCACCACCCTCGCGCCGGCCTCCGTCGAGCCCCGTCTGATCGTCCGCGCCTCCACTGCCGCTGTAGCGCGCTGAGCCGCTAGAGTGCGGCCGTGAGGATGCGACGGGTGGGGTCGGTTGTCGGTGCTGTCGTGGCTGTGGCCGCTCTGGCGGGATGCACGGCGAGCGCGGGGACGGCGACGACGCCGGCTCCCGCAGCCACAGGGCTGAACACCGATCCGGGAGCGGATGCCGGCGTCCCGATCGCGGACGGCGCCATCGCGGCCGCCATCGACAAGCTGCCTGCGCTCGCGTCGTCGATCCTGTCGCAGAGCGGCGTTCCCGGTCTCGCGGTCGGCGTCACGTACCAGGGCAGGACCGTGTTCGCCCAGGGGTTCGGCGTCCGGAAGGTGGGCACGCAGGACGCCGTCGACGCCGACACCGTGTTCCAGCTCGCCTCGCTGTCGAAGCCGGTCGGCGCGACGGTCGTGGCCGACGAGGTCGGCAAGGGCACCGTCTCCTGGACCACGCCGGTCGCGAAGAACCTGCCATCGTTCGAGCTGGCCGACCCGTACGTGACGGACCACGCGACCATCGCTGACCTGTACGCGCACCGCTCCGGCCTGCCTGACCACGCGGGAGACGATCTCGAGGAGCTCGGCTACGACCGCGCGGAGGTGCTGTCCCGCCTGCGCTACCTGCCCCTCGACCCGTTCCGTGCACAGTGGACGTACACGAACTTCGGCATCACCGCCGCCGCGCAGTCCGTCGCAGACGCCGCGGGCACCGACTGGGAGACGCTGTCCCAGAACGACATCTACGGCCCGCTCGGGATGTCGTCCACCAGCTCCCGGTTCTCCGACTACATCGCCCGCACGGACCGCGCCGTTCCGCACGTTCTCGTGGACGGCCAGTACGAGGCCAAGTACCAGCGGCAACCGGATGCGCAGTCGCCGGCCGGAGGCGTCAGCTCGTCCGTCAACGACATGACGAAGTGGATGGCGATGGTCCTCGACGGCGGGCGGTACGGCGGCCACGAGATCGTGTCGGAGAAGGCGCTGCTCCCGGCGATCTCGCCGCAGATCGTCACCGGCCCCGTCGCGAACGCCGAGACCCGCCCCGGGCAGTACGGCTACGGCTTCAACGTCGGCGTCGCCGCCTCCGGCCGCACGACCGTCAGCCACTCCGGCGCGTTCGCGCTCGGCGCTGGAACGAATTTCGTCCTGCTCCCGTCCGCAGACCTCGGCATCGTCGTCCTCGTGAACGCCGCGGCGAACGGCACGGCGGAGACCCTGGCCATGCAGTTCCTCGACCTGGTGCAGTACGGCGCTCCCCGCACGGACTGGGGAGCGCTGTACCGCGACGCGTTCGCCCACCTGGATGCGCCGATCGGCGACCTGGCCGGCCAGGCTCCTCCCGCATCCCCTGTCCAAGCAGCACCGCTCAGCTCGTACGTCGGCACGTACCAGAACCCGTACACAGGACCGGCGACCGTCGCCGACACCGGGGGGACGCTCACGGTCACCCTCGGCCCGAAGAACACGGTCTACACGCTGAAGCACTGGACGGGCAACGAGTTCGTGGCTCCGCTCGACAGCGAGAACGCGCCGCCCGGCTCCGTCTCCTCTATCGCCTTCTCTCCTCCGGCGGAGGGCAGGAGCGCGTCGTTCGTCTTCGAGCGCTATGCCACAGAAGGAGTCGGCACCTTCACCCGCTGACCGCCATACTCAGCAGGCACGCGCGCGGGCAGACTCGCCGGGCAGGCTCAGCCGGCAGCCCCGGTGATCGTGTTCAGCGCGAGCACGATGATCAGCCCGTTGAAGAAGAAGCTGATCACAGAGTGCCAGACGATCGTCCAGCGCACCCTGGTGGACAGCACTTCCACATCGGAGGCGGCGAAGCTGGTCCCGACCGTGTACGAGAAGTAGACGAAGTCGACGATCCGCGGATGCTCGGTGTTCGGGAACCGGAACGGCGGCTCCTCCGCGGCGTAGTAGCGCTGGTAGTAGACCTGCGCGAAGCCCCAGTGCAGGAAGCCCCACGACAGCAGCATCGCCCAGACCCCCACGACGTCGATCAGGGAGCCGACGGTCGGATCGTTGTGCAGCCCGAGCACGGAGAACGCCGCGAACAACCCGATCAGGCTCGACAGGATGGTGGCCGTCAGGGAGACGACCCTCGCCACGCGGCTCACCTCGATGCGCGTCGGCCTGTGCCCCGGCGGAGGCGGAGGACGCTTCGCCAGCCGGCCGAGAACGATCAGCGTCACGGCCTCGTAGAGCGTTGCGATGCCGCACCAGACGGCGAGGAGGATGAGGAACGTGGCATCGTCGTCGTCGGCGGCGATGAGCAGCACCCCGAGCACGATCATCCCGAGCTGGGCGATCAGACTGACGACGAATCCGACCACGACGAGCGGTCTCGTCCCCTCGACGGCGCCTTCACCCGGCTGTGCCTGCATTTCTGGATGCTACCGCGCGCCTGTGGCGGTCCGGCGGTTTCCGCGCTGGAGGGGCAGGATGGACGTGTGGAACCCCTCGAAGTGGTGGCAGCCGTCCTCGTGCGTGACGGGCGCGTGCTGGCGTGCCGCCGCGCGCCCGGCAAGGATGCGGCCGGCCTCTGGGAGTTCCCCGGCGGCAAGGTCGAGACCGGAGAGACGCCGGAGGCCGCCCTGGTGCGCGAGATCCGTGAGGAGCTCGGCGTCGGCATCCTGGTCGGCGAGCTGATCGACCGCAGCGTCACGGAGTCTGGAGGCCGGTCGATCGACCTCGCCTGCTATCGCGCGGAGCTGACTGGCGAACTGCCGTCGCGCAGCACGGACCACGACGCACTCCTCTGGGTGCGCACGACCGAGCTGGCGGCGCTGGAGTGGGCAGCGGCGGATGTGCCGGCGGTGCGCATCCTCACCGCCTGACCGAGCTGCACGACGCCGCCGGACAGCAGCCATGTGCATCCTGCACCCGTCGCGCGCCGATCAGTGCACTCTGCACATCGCGCGGGGATGGGTGGCGACATAACCTGTTCGCCAACCCCCACCCCCGTCAGAAGGACACTCCATGGCACGCACAGCACCTGCCGACGACTTCGCCCTCAGCCGTGTCTCTCCCGATGCCCGTAAACCCTGGTTCGGCATCGCGGTGCAGCGCTTCGGCCAGGTCTCCGCCCTCTCGCAATTCCTGCTCGGCGCCACCCTCGGCTACAGCATGACGTTCGGCGAGGCGGCGCTCGCGCTGCTCCTCGGCTCTGTGATCCTCGAGGTGATCATGTGCATCGTCGGCATCATCGGGCAGAAGGAGGGGCTGAACACCGCGCTCCTCGCCCGCTGGACAGGGTTCGGCGAGATCGGCGCATCCCTGGTCGGACTGGCCATCGGCATCAGCCTGATCGGCTGGTTCGGCATCCAGAGCGCCATCTCCGCCCAATCGCTCGACGTGCTGATGCCCGGCGTCATGCCGATCTGGTCGTGGAGCCTGATCTTCGGCCTTGCCGTCACGGCCATCGTCAGCTTCGGCTTCGTCGGGATGCAGTGGCTGGCCAACATCACGGTGCCGCTGTTCCTGATCCTCGTCGGCTGGTCCGTCATCAGCGAGCTGACCAAGCACTCCTTCGGCGACCTGCTCACCTCCCCGGCCCCCGGCCCGACCATGAGCGTCTGGGCGGGCACCGGCATCGTCGCAGGCGGCCTCATCGTCGGCGCGATCATCACGGCGGACATGACCAGGTTCAACCGCTCGAAGGCGGATGTGGTCAAGCAGACCGTCGTCGGCGTCAGCCTCGGCGAGTTCGTGATCGGTCTCGCCGGCGTCCTGCTCGCCCACGCAGCGGCCACCGGAGACATCGTCGCCATCGTGACGTCGTCGATCGGTTTCGTCGGCCTCATCATCGTCATCACCGGAACGCTGAAGATCAACGACTGGAACCTCTACTCGTCCACCCTCGGCCTGGTGAACTTCATCTCCACCGCGTTCTCGAAGAACCTCAACCGCGTCACCACCACCATCGTGCTCGGCGTGGTCGGCTCCATCCTGGCCGCGGCGGGCATCCTGTCGCAGTTCACCGGCTTCCTCATCATCCTCGGCGTCGCCTTCCCTCCCATCGCGGGCATCATGGTCGCCGAGTACTTCTTCGTGCGGCGCTGGCGCGGCGAGCTCGACGAGACCCGCGCATCCGGCCGGCTGCCGCAGACCGCTCCGCGGTTCGTGCCGGCGACCATCGTCATCTGGATCATCTCGGCCGTCGTCGGCTACTTCGTCACCTGGGGCATCCCCGCCCTGCTGTCGCTCGCCCTGTCGATCGTGCTCTACACGATCGCGGGCAAGCTCGGCTGGGTGCGCGGCGTCGGCCGCGCCACCACCATCCAGCCTGCGCTGGACGAGGCGCAGGTCGACCCGGCGACGAGCGAGCGGGTCGGCGACCAGCCGGGCGAGCAGTCCGGAGCGCTCCCCAGCACCAACTGACCATCGGCAGCACACGCACCACCAGCACCACGAAGAAAGCGGGAAGTATGCATATCGGCATCGACGTCGGAGGAACCAACACCGACGCAGTGCTCATGGACGGCAAGCAGACGCTGGCCGGCACCAAGAACTCGACCAGCCCTGACGTGACGACCGGCATCGTCCAGGCCATCGAATCACTCAGGGCGGCACAGCACTTCGACGGCGCCGACATCAGCGCGGTGATGATCGGCACGACCCACTTCATCAACGCGCTGGTCGAGGCGAAGCGCCTGGCCCCGACGGCGGCGCTCCGCCTCGGCCTCCCTGCGACGCGTGCCCTCCCTCCGCTGGTGGACTGGCCGGAGCCGCTCAAGCAGGCGATCGGCGCACGCGGCTATCTGGCGCACGGCGGGTACGAGTTCGACGGACGCCCCATCTCCCCGCTCGACCCGGAGGAGCTGACCCGCCTGGCGGTCGACATGGCGGAGAACGGCGTGCGCTCCGTGGCCATCTCGTCGGTGTTCAGCCCGGTCAACCACGACCTGGAGACCCGCGCGGCTGCCATCATCGCCGAGACGCTCGGCGACGACGTCGCGATCTCGCTCTCCCACGAGATCGGCCGCATCGGCCTGCTCGAACGCGAGAACGCGACGATCATCAACGCCGCTCTCCGCGAGCTCGCCTCCGAGATCGTCGACGGCCTCACCGCCGCCGTCCGCGCCCAGGGCATCGACGCTCCGATCTTCCTCAGCCAGAACGACGGAACGCTGATGGACGAGGACTACGTGCGCCTCTACCCCGTCGCCACGTTCGCATCGGGGCCGACGAACTCGATGCGCGGCGCCGCCCTCACCAGCGGGCTGGACACCTGCGCCGTGGTCGACATCGGCGGCACGACGGCCGACATCGGCCTGCTGGTCAACGGATTCCCGCGCGAGACCGCCAACGAGGTCAAGGTGGCAGGGGTCCGCACCAACTTCCGGATGCCGGACGTGCTGTCCATCGGCATCGGCGGCGGCAGCATCGTCGACCTGGAGACCGGAGAGGTCGGCCCAGAGTCGGTCGGCTACCGGCTCAGCACGGAAGCGCTGGTCTTCGGCGGCTCCACCCTCACGGCCACGGACATCGCGGTCGCCGCCGGCCGCGCCCAGATCGGCGACCCAGCGCTCGTCGCGCACCTCGACCCCGCCTTCGTCGCCCGCGTCCTCGACAGGATCGCCGAGCGCGTCGCAGAGGCCGTCGACCGGATGCGCACCTCGCCGGACCCCATCCCCGTCGTCGCCGTCGGCGGCGGCTCCATCCTGCTGCCGGACGAGCTCCCGCTGTTCGGCACCGTGCACCGCCCGGAGAACTACGCCGTCGCCAACGCGATCGGCGCATCCATCGCCCAGGTCGGCGGCGAGATCGACAAGGTGTACGCCATCGAGCCCGGCCGGCGCGAGCAGGCCATCGCCGAGGTGCGCGCGGAGGCCGTCGACAAGGCGATCGCCGCAGGAGCATCCCCGCAGTCCGTCGCCATCGTCGACTTCGACGAGGTGCCCATCCCATACCTGCCGGGCAACGCCACCCGCATCAGGGTGAAAGCCGTCGGCGACCTGGACATGGGGGTGCGGGTGTGAGCTGGACACTGACCGCCGACCTCGTCCCCGCCCTCGCCCGCGGCGCAGCCGTCCTCGGCACCGGAGGAGGAGGCGACCCGTACATCGGCTCCCTGCTGGCGAAGCAGGCGCTCGCCGAGCACGGCGAGGTCACCGTCGTCACCCTGGACGAGGTGCCGGACGACGCGCTCGTGCTCACCGTCGCCATGATGGGCGCCCCGACCGTGATGGTCGAGAAGCTGCCCAGCCTGGATGAGGTCATCGCGCCCGTCGCCGCGCTCGGCACCTACCTGGGCCGCCCTGTGACCCACATCGCCTGCGCGGAGGTGGGCGGCGTCAACTCCACCATCCCGGTCGCGGCCGCCGCAGCTCTCGGCCTTCCGCTGATCGACGGCGACGGCATGGGCCGCGCCTTCCCCGAGCTGCAGATGGTCCTCCCCACCCTCTACGGCGTCACCGCCTCCCCGCTCGCGTTCAGCGACGAGAAGGGCAACGTCGGCGTGCTGCAGACGGTCGACAACCACTGGACGGAGCGCATCGCCCGCGTCGCCTGCGTCGAGATGGGCTGCTCCATCATGATCTCCGGCTTCCCGATGGAGGGCGCCGTCGCCCGCGAAGCGCTCGTGCCAGGCTCGCTGCAGCACTGCATCGCCATCGGCGCAGGCATCGCGGACGCACGAGCCGCCAAGGAGGACGCCGTCGGCCGCGCCGTCGAGCTGCTCGGCGGCCGCGAGTTCTTCGCAGGCAAGGTGGTCGACGTGCACCGCGGGACCACCTCCGGGTTCGCCAGGGGCACCGCGCGGATCGAGAATCCGAGCTGCACCCTCACGCTGTCGTTCCAGAACGAGCACCTGATCGCGGAGGCGGACGGCGAGGTCCTGGTGACCACTCCGGACCTCATCATCGTGCTCGACCACGACTCGGGAGAGCCGATCACCACCGAGGGCCTGCGCTACGGTCAGCGGGTGCGGGTCGTCGCCGCGCCGAGCGACCCGCGCTGGCACTCCGCGGACGCGCTCGCGATGGTCGGCCCTGGCTACTTCGGCTACGACGTGCCGTCGCACCGCTTCGACGGCACGCAGGAAGCGGCGGGAACCGCGGAGCCGGCGGAGGCGACGGCATGAGCTGGCAGTTGACCGCGGCCGACCTGCCCGACCTCGCCCGCGGAGCGACCCTCCTCGGCACCGGAGGAGGGGGTGACCCGTACATCGGCACGATGCTGGTCGAGCGCGTCCTCGGCGACGGCTCGATCACCATCCTCGATCCCGACGAGCTCGCTGACGACCTGTTCGTCATCCCGACCGCCCAGATGGGGGCCCCGACGGTCATGATCGAGAAGATCCCCGCCGGCACGGAGCCCACCCTCGCGCTGCGCACGCTCGAGGAGCATCTCGGCAGGAAGGCCGACGCGACCATGCCGATCGAGTGCGGCGGCATCAACTCGATGATCCCGCTCATCGTCGCGGCGGAGACCGGGCTGCCTGTTGTGGATGCGGACGGCATGGGCCGCGCGTTCCCCGAGCTCTCCATGGAGACCTTCGCCGTCTACGGCGTGCACGGCTCCCCGCTCGCCCTCGCGGGAGAGCGGGGCGAGCGGGTGATCATCGACACGGGAGACGACGACAGGCAGATGGAGTGGCTGGCGCGCGGCGTCACCATCCGGCTGGGCGGCGTGGCACACATCGCCGAGTACGCGATGACAGGAGCCGACGTCAAGCGCACCGCCGTCCCGCGCACCCTCTCGATGGCGCTCGCCATCGGCCGCGCCATCCGCGAGGCACGGGAGGAGCACCGGTCGCCGTTCGCTGCGATTGCGAGCACGCTGTCGACGACCCTGTACTCCGAGGTCCGCGAGCTCTTCACCGGAAAGGTCACCGACGTCGAGCGGCGCACGACGGAGGGATTCGCGAAGGGCCGCGCGACGATCACCTCCCTGGACGGAGACGACGACACGCTGGAGATCCGGTTCCAGAACGAGAACCTCATCGCCCACCACGGCGACGAGGTCGTGGCCATCGTCCCCGATCTGATCTGCGTCGTCGACGTCGAATCGGGAGAGCCCATCACGACCGAGGGCCTGCGCTACGGCCAGCGCGTCCGCGTGCTCGGCATCTCCACCCCCGAGATGATGCGCACGCCGGAAGCGCTCGCCGCGTTCGGGCCGAGTGCGTTCGGTCTCACCGAGCCGTTCGTGCCGGTCGAATCCGCGCCCGTCTACGCTTGAGGCATGGCGAGAACCCTCGAGCACGGCGACCTGCCGTCGCTGGCCAGGGGGTTCTCGCTGCTCGGCTCCGGTGGCGGAGGCACGACGACCATGCTCGAGTTGATGCTGGCGGACGCGGACTGGCCGCTCACCGTGCATCCGGTCGCCGGGCTCGATCCAGCCACTCCGTGCATCGCCGCGGCGTTCGCGGGGTCGACGTATCTGCTGACCGAGCGCATCCCAGGCTCCGACCCGTTCGACGAGCTGATCGCCGCCGCTGAGCGCTGGACGGGCGTTCGCGCTGGCGCTGTCTGTCCGCTGGAGGGCGCGGGCCTGAACGGGCTGACCCCGCTCACTCTCGCCGGCCGTCTCGCCCTGGTGGATGCGGACTTCATGGGGCGCGCGCTCCCCCGGCTCGACCAGTTGTCGCTGTTCATCGACCGGGTGCCTGGAACGGTCACGGTCTGCGGCTCCGGCGCCGGAGGCGTCGTCCTGATCGAGACCGACCGCGCAGCGGACGTCGAGAGCCTGGTGCGCGGCGCGATCGTGCAGGCCGGCGGAGCGGCCGGTGTCGTGGTCGCCGGGTTCACCGTGGGCGATCTGATCGAGCACGCGGTGCACGACGGCTACGAGCGGGCGCTGGAACTGGGAACGGCGTTCGACGCGGCGGCGGCCGCACCGCTCTCCGAGCTCGCGGGACGCCTCGGCGGCCGGATGCTCGGCACGGGACGCGTCGCGGCCGTCGAGGCTGCACCGTCCGACGCGTACTCCTCCGCCGTCGAGGTGACAGCAGACGACGGAGCGCTCCTGCGCCTGGTCGCGCGCTCGGAAGTCCTCGCCGTGCTGCGCGACGGATCGCTGGAGGCGTCCTCCCCCGAGATCATCGTCACGATCGACTCGATCTCCCGCGACATCCTCCAGGTCGACGGACTCTCCATCGCGCGCCACGTCGCACTCATCGCCCTGCCTGCGCCCGCCTGGTGGACCGAGCGCCCAGAGCGGCTGCGGCAGGTCACGCCCTCCGCGTTCGGCATCGGCGGGCTGGATGCGGCATGAGCCAGACCATCGACCTGAGCGCCCTGCTCGCCCACCCGGCCAACGGCGGCCTCCGCCCGGTCGCCGCCGCCGATCCCGCCACCGTCTGGCACGACGTCGTCGTGGCCTCCGGCGAGTCAGGGCTTCCTGCCGACGGGGCGGGCGGCGCGGACGCCGACCTCGCCATCCTCACCACGGAGCCGCCATCTGCGCCGTGGCAGCAGGATGCGCTGATCCGCCGCATCCGGGATCGCGGCTACCTGGCGCTCGCGATGCCGAACGCCGACCTGTTCGGCGTCGGCAGTCGCGTGCTCGCCGAGCGCGTGGGACTCGCCCTGCTGCACGTCGACGACCCGATGGCGCTCGCGAAGGCCTGCTGGCTGCTGCTGGAAGGCCGGGATGCGCTGACCCTCGGCTACGTGCGCCGGGTCGCGCAGTCGATCGAGTATCACGCGGTCGGCCTCGCCGACCTGCTGCGGCACCTGTCGGCGAGCGTCGGCCACGGGATCGCCCTGATCGACGCGGAGGGCGTGCTGCTCCAGTCGGGAGGCACGCTGCCTGCCGCGGTGCACGCCGCGATCGACTTCGGCCCGTGGCTGGACACGGTGACGGTCGACGATGGCTCTGCGGCATCGGTGCACGTCGACAGCCCCAGCCGGGCGGGACTCCGGCTGGCGTTCTTCGGCACCGGCCTGAACGCAGTGCAGCTCACAGCCCTCGCTGTCGCGGCAGAGGTCGCCATGCCCGCCGTTGCCGCGCGCATCCTGATCGACGAGGTCGCCGACGTCAACGACGCCGCCGTGGCCGCCGACCTGCTGCGCGACTTCCTCGAACAGCGCGACACCAGGGATGCGGAACGCGAGCAGCGGATGCTCGACCGCGGCTGGCGCACGGCCGGCTACCACCTCGGCTTCCGCATCGTCGGGCGCACCAGGGTCGACACCTTCCAGCTGCTCCGCTTCGTGACGCGAGAGCTCGCCGCCGTCCCAGCAGACTCGCACGTCGTGACGAGCGGTCGCGGCGTGACCGGCTGGCTGAGCTTCGCAGCTCCCCCTGCGCCAAGCCAGGTCGATGGCGCGGTCTCCGCCCTCCGCTCCCTGCACACCGCTGCCCGCCGCTCCTTCAACGTCGCGACCGGCGTCGGCTCTGTGGAGAGCGGTTCGGCAGGGCTGGCGACCACCATCGACGGCGCTGCCGACGCCGCCCGCATCGCGGTGAGCCGGTCGGCGACCGGCTGGTTCGTGCGCATCGACGCCCTCGGCCTGGAACAGCTCCTGCTCTCCTGGACGGAGAACGACACGTTCGTGCCGGCAGCCCAGTCGCTGCTCGGCCCGCTCATCTCCCGCGCCCCTGAGCTGCTGGAGACTCTGACCTCCTACCTCGACCACGAATCGGGCATCGCAGCGACCGCCGACGCCCTCCACCTGCACAGGAACACCGTCTCCACCCGCATCGCTCGCGCCCAGGACCTCCTGGGGCTCGACCTGTCCGATCCGGAGACCAGGCTGGCCGTGCACCTGGCTTGCCGAGCGGTCAGGCAGAGCGCTGGCAGCAGCACCAGCAGCACGAGCGCCAACCCCAGAGGAGCCACCCCGTGAGAGCCATGATCTACGACCGTTTCCGCGGCCCCATCGAGGTGCGCGAGGTCCCCGACCCCGTCGCCCCTCCCGGCGGCGCGATCGTCAGAGTCGGCGCATCCGGTCTCTGCCGCAGCGACTGGCACGCCTGGGCAGGCCACGACAACTCCGTGCACCTGCCGCACGTGCCAGGCCACGAGTTCGCAGGCACCGTCGCCTCGGTCGGAGAGGGCGTGACGGGCTGGCGCGTCGGCGACAGGGTGACGACGCCGTTCGTCAACGGCTGCGGCGTCTGCGAGTGGTGCCGCAGCGGGCAGGCGCAGGTCTGCCCCGACCAGACCCAGCCCGGTTTCACCCACTGGGGCTCGCACGCCGAACTGGTGGCGGTTCGTGCCGCCGACCTCAATCTGGTCGCGGTGCCCGATGCGCTGGACGACGACGCGGCCGCGAGCCTCGGCTGCCGCTTCGCCACCGCCTATCGGGCGGTGCGCTCGCGCGCGGCCGTGCGGGATGGCGAGTGGGTGGCCGTCTACGGCGCAGGCGGCGTCGGCCTGAGCGCCGTGATGATCGCCGCGGCCATCGGCGCCAGGGTGATCGCCGTCGACCGCACCCCCGCCGCCCTCGCCCTGGCGGCGAGCCTCGGGGCGGAGCACGTCGTCGCAGCCGGTGATTCCGCTCCGGCCGCCATCGCCGAACTCACCGGAGGCGGAGCGCACGTGAGCATCGACGCGGTCGGCGCAGCCTCCACGAGCGCGGATGCCATCCTGTCGTTGCGCCGCCGCGGCCGCCACGTGCAAGTCGGCCTGCTGTCCGCCGACCAGCTCCCCACTCTCCCCCTCGACCGCGTCATCGCCTGGGAACTCGACATCCTCGGCAGCCACGGGATGTCCGCCGCCGACTATCCGGGGATGCTCGATCTCGTCGCCACCGGAGCCCTCCGCCCGCAGGACCTTCTGGCCGGCGCTGTCACCCTGGAGACCGGCGCGACCATGCTTCCACAGGCAGACACGGCGTCGCCGACGGGGATCACCGTCGTGCATCCCGGCTGAGGCAGCGCCGTCCCCTCGGACGCGGCATGATGTCGGTATGCACCTCGCCGACATCACCCCGCCGTCCACCCAGGCCGCCCGCGCCGCGTACGAGTTCTCCGCTGAGCGCCAGTCGCCCGCCATGCTGAACCACTGCATCCGGTCGTGGCTGTGGGCCGTCGGTTTCGCCGAGCTGGACGGCAGGGACGACGCCGACCGCGAACTCCTCTACGTCGCCGCACTGCTGCACGATCTCGGGCTGGTCGAGGAGTTCGACAACGTCACGCTCAGCTACGAGGACGCCGGCGGCCACGTCGCCGCAGCGCTCACCGCGGGCGCTGGCTGGCCCGCCGAGCGGCGGCAGCGCGTGCACGACGTGATCGTGCGCCACAACTGGCCGTCCGTCGACCCTGCGATGGATGTGGAGGGCAACCTGCTCGAGATCGCCACAGGACTCGACATCTCCGGCTTCCGCGCTGACGACCTCCCGCTCGCGTTCCAGGAGGAGGTGCTCGCCGCGTATCCCCGGCTCACTCTGGCTGCCGAGTTCGGCGCCTGCGTGACCGACCAGGCTGCCCGCAAGCCGACGACGCAGGCCGCCCGCATCGTCGCCAACGGCGTCGAGCGCAAGCTCGCGGCCAACCCTCTCGAGTCCCGCGGACCGCGCCCGTAAGGTCCATCAGCCTGGGCTGCTATGGTTCGCACACCGGCACCGAGCCGGTTTTCAGGGAAGACGCCTCGTGAACGTCGAGCCGATTGCGGCTCCGCCTCGAACCCGTCGCCTCCTCTGTGCTATCAGAGGAGCATCCCCATGCCCGCGTCCCTCCCTGCTCCCACGTCCGCCGTCGTCTACTGCGAAGGCCTGTTCGCCGAGCAGGACGGCAAGACCGCGAACGGACTCGTCCGGCACTCGGAGCGCTACCGGATCCTCAGCGTGGTCGACAGCCGTCACGCGGGAGAGGACTCCGGATTCGTGCTCGACGGCGCGGCCAATGGCATCCCGGTGCTCGGCTCGATCGCCGAGGCGATCGCTCACGCCGGATTCGTGCCCGGCACCCTGATCGTCGGCATGGCTCCGGCAGACGGGATGCTCTCCTCCGGTCACCGCACCGCCCTCCTCGACGGCATGTCCCGCGGCATGAACCTCGTCAACGGCCTGCACGAGTTCCTCGACGACGAGCCGGAGTTCGCTGCCGCCGCCCTGCTCGCCGGCGTCACCATCGAGGATGTCCGCCGTCCGAAGCCGAAGAGCGAGATGCACCTGTTCTCCGGCCGGATCTTCGACGTCACCTGCCCGCGCATCGCCGTCCTCGGCACGGACGGCGCGGTCGGCAAGCGCACGACCAGCACCCTGCTGGTGCAGGCGCTGAACGCTCGCGGCATCAGGGCCGTGATGGTCGGCACCGGCCAGACCGCCCTCATCCAGGGCGCCAGGTATGCGGTCGCGCTGGATGCGAGCGTTCCCCAGTTCCTCTCCGGAGAGGTCGAGAACGAAGTCGTCGCGGCGTTCGAGAACGAGCAGCCAGACGTCATCGTCGTCGAGGGCCAGGGCGCGCTCAGCCACCCGGCCTATCTGACGAGCGCGTACATCCTGCGCGGCAGCCGACCGGATGCGGTCATCCTGCAGCACGCACCGGCGCGCGTCATGCTCGACGACTTCCCGATGATGCCCGTGCCGTCCGCCGCGCAGGAGATCCGGCTCATCGAGTCGTTCGCCGCCACGCGCGTCATCGGCGTCACGATCAACCACGAGAACATGACGGACGCCGAGGTCACCGCGGCCATCGACGCCCACGAGCTCGAGCTCGGCCTTCCCGCGACGGACCCGCTCTCCCGCCCGCTGGACGCGCTGGTCGACATGGTGCTGACGGCGTTCCCCGAGCTGGAGCACACCATCCCCGCCACCGCGGCAGCCGCCGCCACCGCCGCGACGCCCGGCGCCACGCGCTAGCGCCCGAACAGCGTCCTGAGCATCCCCCGGAGGCCGCGCCGTCTGCGCGGCACGGCGTCTGGGGCAGCCGTCACGGTGTCGAGGAAGCCGACCCCGCACTGCGGGCACTCGACGATCAGCTCGTGCACGGCGAGCCCCGCTCCGTAGTACGGGTTGCGCACGACGTTCGCCTCGGCGCCGCACGACGGGCATGTCGCGCTCGCTCCCCCGCTCCCGGCCTGCATCCTTCCATTGTGCGTCACCGGGCGGCGTTCCGGCTCAGGCGCTGCCTGCTCAGCCGAGCGTGATGGTGACCGTCTGGCTCTTCGAGGCCGCTGTACCCTCCGCAGGATCGACGGCGGTCACGCGCAGATCGGCGTCCGACTTCCCGTTCCCGTTTCCATTCCCGTTCCCGCCGGAGTCCGGTTTCTTCACGGTCACGTTCATGAACCCTGCGGCGGTCAGCGCGGCTTTCGCCTCGCTCTCCGTCTTGCCGATCAGGCCGCCTGGGATGCTCGCCGACTGCCCGTTGCTGACTTGCACCGTCACCGAGCTGCCCTTGTTGGCGGAGGTCCCCGCTGCAGGGTCAGTGCCTGCGGCGGTGCCGGCCGGCTGCGACGAGTCCACAGGCGTGCTGTCGATCGTCGCGTCCAGCCCGAGCCCCTGCAGGAGGGTCTGGGCTTCCTGCGGGGTCTTGCCAGACACATCCGGGATGGTCACCTGGTCGCCGTAGAGCACGGCGTTGGTCGGCTTGGTGAACGCGCTGCCGCCGTAGAGGCCGTCGATGGCGCTGAGGATCGGCTTCGCGATCGAGAACTTCACGTCGCCGCCGCCGACCCCGTCGAAGTCGAGGCTGCGCAGCGGGGTCGAGCCGGACACGTTGCCGACCCAGGTGGCCGTCGACACCTTGCTGGTGGAGGTGACGAGCCAGTTCTGCAGCGAGTCGTCCGTCGTGCCCGTCTTGCCCATGATGGGCGTCCCGTCGTACGGGTTGGCGCTCTCGGCCGTTCCTCCGCCGCGCATCACGCCCTGCAGCGCATACGTCACCCCGGCGGCGATGTTCGGCTGGAGGCCCTGCGTGCAGGTGGTCGGGCTGACCTTGTGCGCCGAGCCGTCCGCGTTCACCACCTTGTCGATCGCGACCGGCGTGCAGACCACGCCGTTGTTCGCGATGCCAGCGTATGCGGTGGCCATCGTCAGCGGAGACAGGTAGTTGACGCCGAGGATCATCGACGGAACAGAGGTCAGCGGGTTGCTCGACGAGGCAGGATGCACGCCCAGCGCCTTCGCGGCGTTCAGGATCGAGCAGAGGTCGATCTGGGTGCCCATCTTGGCGAACGCGGTGTTCACCGATTCGGCCGTCGCGGCCATCACGGAGAGCCTGCTCGCCGAGCCTTCGTCGTTGGTGACGGGCCAGTCCGGCCCGTTGATGTCGGCGCAGCTGTTGGTGAAGTCGGAGGTCGGGAAGTCGTGCTGCGATGCGTTGATCGTGTCGTACAGGCTGTTGCCCGCTTCAAGCCACGCGGCGAGGTCGAACGCCTTGAACGTGGACCCGGTCTGGAAGCCCTGGGACCCTCCGTACGCCTCGTCGGTGTTGTAGTTCACCGCCGTCGTGCCGTCGATCGGCTGATCGGTGTTGTTGAACGCCCTGTTCTCGACCATCGTCACGATCCTGCCCGTGCCGAGCTCCATCGAGACGTTGGATGCGCCGAGGTCGATCCCCGCCATCGACGGCGGGATGTACGAGCTCAGCGACTGCTGCGCCACCGCCTGCAGGTCGAGGTTGAGGGTGGTGTAGATCTTGAGGCCGCCGCGGTTGAGCGTCGCCCAGCGGTCGTCGGCGGTCGCGCCGTACGCCGGGTCGTTGAGCACCACATCCCGCACGTAGTCGCAGAAGAACGCGGCGTTGTACTGGGAGGCGGACGCGCATCCGGAGGTCGTCGGCGTGATGGTCGGCTGAATGGGCGTCTTCTTGGCCGCGTCCCGCTCCGCTGCGGTGATCTTGTGGTTGATCTCCATGCGGTCGAGCACGTAGTCGCGCCGTTCCTTGGTGGCCTTGTACCCGTTCGCTGCGCCGTTGTCCTTGTTGTCCGGCTCGTCGATGCGCAGGTTGGCTGGGTTGTTCAGGATGGCGGTGAGCGTCGCGGCCTGCGGAAGGGTGAGCTGCGCTGCGGTGGTGTTGAAGTAGTAGTGCGCCGCGGCCTGGATGCCGTAGACGGTGCCGCCGAATCCGACGACGTTGAGGTAGCCGAGCAGGATCTGCTGCTTGGAGTACTTCTTCTCCAGCCCGACCGCGTACCGCATCTCCTGCACCTTGCGCTGCAGGGTGACGCCGGCGGCATCGGCATAGCAGGCCTTGAGCTTCTTCTCGTCGGTGAGCGCGTCGCAGCGCTCGACCTCGACGTTCTTCACGTACTGCTGCGTGATCGACGAGCCGCCCTGCACGGAGCTGCCGCTCACGGTCGAGAGCGCACCGCGGACGGTGCCGAGCAGGTCGACGGCGCCCTCCTGATAGAACCGCGGATCTTCGGCGGCGACGGTGGCGTCCTTGACGGTCTGCGCCACGTCGTTCCAGCCGACGTCCTGCCTGTTCTGCGCGTAGAACGACGCGATCGGAACATCCACGCCACCCTTCTTGGCGAAGACGGTGGTGTTCTGCGCGAACGGCTGGATCTCGAGGTTCGACGGCAGCGCCTCGAACGCGTTCGACGCGGCGGCGGCCGCTTGGCCGACTCCCAGGAAACCGGGAAGCACGAACGCCGATGTCAGCACCGCTGCGATGAGCGCGACGACCCCGAACTGCATGATCAGCCCCGCGCGAGACCGCGCAGGCCGGATCTCGTAGCGCCGCAGCGGGTCGAAACGTCGCGAGAATGCGGCGAACCGCGGGCGGTCACGGAGCGGCGGTCGGGTAGGCATCGGTCCAGCGTTCCACCGGAACACTAAGAAACCTCTGACGCGTGCTGCCGAATGCTGTCGTTCTTCACAGACACGGGATGTGCGGCACTCAGGTTGGCTGCGCGTCCCGCGATCACAGTTTTCGATCCACGGCGCGAACCGGTCGTGCGATTTTGTCCCCGGTTCGAGTGTGGTTCGGGCCGTGACAGCCCGTTTCGATTGGCAGATCAAGCGCGCTGGCATCGCAGTTCCGCGAGCCGGACGACGACTGGACACGCTTCTTCATCGGCCGCGTGCACGAGGGTTCGATCACTCAACGCGTGCGCGAGCAGTTCGCACCACTCGTGGCCGAGCTCGGTTCGCTCGACGAGATCTATGCACACGCCGCACACATCCGCGACACCGTCAGGCATTTCGCGGATAAGTAGCTCTGCTCCGACGCGCGTCACCCGGGCTGGGGTCTGGAGCCGGCGTCTCCGCGTTCCCTAGAGTGAGGCGGCATCCACACTCAGGGGGAACCGTGACAACACCCGCACCCGGCTGGTACTCCGATCCGGCGGACGGCAGGATGGTGCGCTGGTGGGCGGGCGACGGATGGACAGAGCACGTTCGTCCGTTCCCCGAGCCTGCGCCTGCGCCGCAGCCTCCGAACCCGGCGTTCGGACAGCAGTACCGGACAGCGCAGCCCTCTTGGCAGCAGACAGCGCAGCCCACGTACACGCGCGAGCCGCGCATGACGATCGCTCGTGGCGAGAAGGATCGTCAGGTCCGTCGTAACAACCCGATGGCCTACCTGGGGCTCGTCTTCTCCCTGCTCGGGCTCATCGTCAATCCGTTCGCGATCCTGAGCATTCTGGGCATCGTGTTCTCCTCGATCGGCTGGGCAAAGTCCGGTGAACTGTCCTCCGTCGTCCGATACTCAGGCAAGGTCACGGCTATCATCGGGGTGATCCTGGGGGTCGCCACCCTTGCGTACTTCGGCTGGACGTTCTCCCGCGCGTTCGTCTGACCGCGCCGCATCACGCAGAAGAGGCGGTGAACCCGTCCGGGATCACCGCCTCTTCTCACCGCCGTCGCGCGGTGGCAGAGCCGCCGCTTACGCCGCCGCCCGCATCCACTCGCCCGCATGCGCACCTGCGGTCACGCGGAGCTCGTCGCCCTGCGCATCCACCGTCACCGCGCCGCCGTCCGTCAGCTCTCCGCTGACCATCAGCTCGGCGATCCTGTCGTCGATCTCGCGCTGGATCACCCTGCGCAGCGGTCGCGCTCCGTACTCCGGCTCGTAGCCGGCGTCCGCGATCCAGGCGACCGCCGCGTCCGTCGCGTCGAAGGAGATGGAACGGGAGCCGAGGCGGCCGGCGGTCGCCGTCAGCAGCAGGCGCACGATGTCGCGCAGCTGCTCTGCGTCGAGCTTCCTGAACAGCACGATCTCGTCGATCCGGTTCAGGAACTCGGGCCGCATCGCTTCGCGGAGCTTGCCCATCACCCTGTCGCGCAGGTCCTTCTCCGAGGCGAAGCCCGCCGCGGAGGCGTCTCCGCCCACCGGGACGAAGCCCAGGGCACCGCTGCGGGATGCGAGGAACTCCGAACCGAGGTTCGACGTCATGATGACGACCGTGTTGCGGAAGTCGACCGTGCGTCCCTGACCGTCGGTCAGGCGGCCGTCGTCGAGCACCTGCAGCAGCAGGTTGAACACGTCGGGGTGCGCCTTCTCGATCTCGTCGAACAGCACCACGGAGTACGGGTTGCGGCGCACGCGCTCTGTGAGCTGCCCTGCCTCGTCGTAGCCGACGTATCCGGGAGGGGCGCCGACCAGGCGGGCGACCGTGTGGCGTTCGCCGAACTCGCTCATGTCGAAGCGCAGCATCGCCTTCTCGTCGCCGAACAGGGAGGAGGCGAGCGCCTTCGCGAGCTCGGTCTTGCCGACTCCGGTCGGGCCGAGGAAGAGGAAGCTTCCGACGGGGCGGCGCTCGTCTCCGAGGCCGGTGCGGTTGCGGCGCACCGCCTTGGCGACCGCGACGACCGCGTCGTCCTGGCCGATCACGCGCTCGTGCAGCTCGGATTCGAGCTTCGCCAGGCGCTCACGGTCAGCTTCTCCGATGCGGCTGACCGGGATGCCCGTCGCCCGCGAGATGACAGCAGCGATCTCCGGCTCCCCCACCACCGCATCCGGTCGCGGGCTTGAGCCGAGCTCGTCGAGCGAGCGCTGGACGCCCTCGATCTCGTCGCGCAGGCGCGACGCCTCCTCGTAGTGCTCTGCCGCGACGGCGGAGTTCTTCTCCGCTTCGAGCGTCGCGAGCGTGCTCATCAGCGCTGTCGTGTCGACGCGCTTGCCGAGGCGCAGGCGGAGGCGTGCCCCCGCCTGGTCGATCAGGTCGATCGCCTTGTCCGGCAGGAAGCGGTCGGAGACGTAGCGGGCGGACAGCTCGACGGCGGCGCGGATCGCGTCGTCGGTGTACCGCACCCCGTGGTGCTCCTCGTACGCTCCGCGGAGCCCCGAGAGGATGAGCACGGCGTCCTCGACGCTGGGCTCGCCGACCGTCACCGGCTGGAAGCGGCGCTCCAGCGCAGGGTCCTTCTCGATGCGGCGGTACTCCTTGAGCGTCGTCGCACCGACCAGGTGCAGGTCGCCCCTGGCCAGCCGCGGCTTCAGGATGTTTCCTGCATCCATGCCGCCGGACTCGCCCGAGCCGCCAGCGCCGACGACGGTGTGCAGCTCGTCGATGAACACGATGAGCTCGCCCGTTCCCGCCCTGATCTCGTCCATCAGGTTGGTCAGGCGCTCCTCGAAGTCGCCGCGGTAGCGGGTGCCCGCCACCATCCCGGCGAGGTCGAGCGCGACGACGCGCTTGTCGCGCAGTTGCTCCGGCACGTCGCCCGAGACGATCGCGCTGGCCAGCCCCTCCACGATGGCGGTCTTGCCGACCCCGGCCTCACCGACCAGCACCGGGTTGTTCTTGGTGCGGCGGGACAGGATCTCCACCGTCTGCTCGATCTCGTCGAGGCGGCCGATCACCGGGTCGAGCTTGCCGTCGCGGGCGAGCTGGGTGAGGTCGGTGCCGAACCTGTCGAGCATCGGAGTAGTGGATGCGTCAGCACCGTCGTCCTGCGCGTCCTGTCCTGCGGCGCCCGCACCGACCGTCGCGGTCTGGCGCATGGCCGAGGTGAGCGCATCCGGTGTCACGCCGGCGGCCTGCAGCACCTGCCCGGCCGGGGCGTCCTGCACGATCACGAGGGCGAAGAACAGGTGCTCAGGGTCGATGTATGTGGAACCCGATGCGCGGGCCACCTGGTACGCGTGGAACAGCGCCCGCTGGGCGGACGGGGTGATGGATGCGGCGTCCGCGTCCACGGGGTCGCCCGTGCGCGGGAGCCGCTGCTCCGCCGCGGCGGCGACGGCCTGCGGGTCGGCGCCGATGCGGCGCATGGCGTCCGCGGCGGGCTCCTCCGTCGCCATGACGCGGAGGATGTGCAGGGCGTCCAGCTCGCTGTGGCCGTGTTCGAGCGCGAACCGGCCGGCCTCGGCGAGGGTCTCCTGCGTGCGCCGGCTCAGGAACCGGCTGATGTCGATGGAGCGCGCGGTACGCGCACGCTCACCCGCGAGGTAACGGGCGAGGAACTCGTCGAACGAGTTGCCGCCGTCACTGTCGGGAGTGAAGTCTTCGGGCACGAAATCTCCTGTGTGTTGAAAGTTGAGTGAACTGCACTCAAGTTCAACGCTTCGGGGTTCCTGGTATTCCCGTAGGCGCCGAAAACGCGTCAGCCGCGCTGCGCGGCGGTCACCGCCGTCGCTGCTGCGGGGTCAACTCCCGCATCCCGTAGCTGTTGTCGTCCGGGTTCACTGTCACTCCCGGCGCCACGATCGCGTCGATCCTGTCCAGTACGTCGTCGCTCAGCACCACCTCGAGCGCCGGAAGGTATGACTCGAGCTGCTCCATCGTCCGCGGGCCGACGATGGCGCTGGTCACGCCAGGGTGGTTGATGACGAACGCGATGGCCAGCTCGATCAGACTGATGCCCGCCTCGTCGGCCAGCACCGCGAGGTCTTCCACGATGTCGAGCTTGCGCTGGTTCGCCGGCGAGCTCATGTCGAAGCGCGCGCTCGGGCGGGCGGACGACGTCGGAGAGGAGGCAGCGTCCTTGCGCCAGCGCCCGGACAGCCAGCCGCCGCCGAGCGGGCTGTATGTCAGCGCCCCCATCCCGTGACGACGAATGGTCGGCAGCACGTCCTCTTCGATGCCGCGCACCAGGAGCGAGTACGGCGGCTGTTCCGTCACGAACCGTTCCAGGTTGCGCTCGCGCGACGCCCACTGGGCCTCCACGATCTGCGACCCGGAGAACGACGACGAGCCGATGGAGCGCACCTTGCCCTGCCGCACCAGATCGGTGAGCGCTCCGAGCGTCTCCTCGATGTCCGTGTCGTCGCTCGGCCGGTGCACCTGGTAGAGGTCGATGTGGTCGGTGTTCAGGCGGCGCAGCGAGTTGTCGACCTCGCGCATGATCCACCGGCGGGAGCCGCCGCGCTCGTTGGGGTCGTCGCTCATCGGCATGAAGAACTTCGTCGCAAGCACCACGTCGTCTCGGCGTCCGGCGATGGCCTGACCGACGATCTCCTCCGATACGCCGCCGGAGTAGACGTCAGCGGTGTCGACGAAGTTGATGCCGGCATCCAGTGCCCGATGGATGATGCGGGTCGCGTCGGCGCGGTCGTCGTTGCCCCACGGGCCGAACATCATCGCGCCGAGGCAGAGCGGGCTGACCTTCACTCCGGTGCGGCCGAGGGGACGGTACGTCATGTCGTGTTCTGTGACCATGTCGTCCACGCTAATCCGGTCGTCGAACCCGTGGGAGGCTCTCTCAGTACGCCGTTCGCTGCCGCTCGGGACCTGGCGCCGTCGCCCAGCCACACCGCCGCCGCGAAGTCGCCGCGACGCCGCCGCGACGCCGCCACGACGCCGCTGCGAAGCCGCACAGAAGCAGGCGCGAAGCCGTGGCGCGTGCGCCGACCGCTCCGCCTCGCGTTAACCTTGAGGGATGGAAGGTCGCGTCGGCTCCAGGAATGGCGTCGCGAATGCCAAGGCGAGGGCGCTGTACGACGCGGTGGCGTCAGCGCTCCAGTCGCCTATGCACGCCGACCCTGACACCGTCTCCGTCGAGCACGATGCGGCCCGCTTTCTCGTGCGGTTCAGCGACCTCCCCCTCGCCGCCTTCCGGGCCAGGGTCCCACTGTCGACCCCGCCTGCGCAGGCTAAATCGGCCGTCGCGAACGCCGCTCGCAAGGCGCACGCCAACATCCTGCAGTGGCGAGAGCTCGGCTATCTCAACGAGGTCGGCGCGAGGGTCGCCGCCCTCCGGGACGCCGGTGCGTACGCCGGTCGGCTGTTCGAGGCGTACGGGCAGGGGCGGCTCGACGAGGCGGAGCTCGTCGCCCGGCTGCGCGAGATCCCCGCTGTGCCGCTCGACGGCATCCCGATCGGCCAGAACTCGTCCGGCCAGGGAGGTGGGGGCCCGATGGATGTGGCTGCCACGGCACTGCGACGCCGCCTGATCTCCGCCGCCCTCTACCAGCACATCGTGGACGAGCTGTCGGACGCTGGGCACCAGGGCTGATGGCCGTCCCCCGGCTGAGCCGCGCAGACGCCCGCAGGATCGCCGTCCGTGCTCAGCGCCTCGACGCCGACCGCCCCACCGAGCTGCTGCCGCTGGTCGAGCAGCTCACTCTGCTGCAACTCGACCCCACTGCCGCCATCGCCCCGGCCGCCGATCTGATCGCGTGGACCCGCATCGGCTCGTCGTACCGCCCTGAGCACCTGCAGCGGGCGGTCGAGGTCGACCGCACCCTGTTCGAGCAGAAGGCCCAAGAGGACGAGAGCACGCCACCGATCGCCATGCTGCGGCCGACCTCTGCTCTCCGGCTGCACCTCGACGCCATGTCGCGCTGGCCGTCGGCCGGCAGCCGCGTGCAGGCCTGGCTGGAGGCGAACGCGCAGTTCCGCCTGGATGTGCTCGCCCTGCTGAGCGCGGAAGGCCCCCTCCTCTCGCGCGACATCCCTGACACCGCCGCAGCTCCGTGGGAGTCGACGGGCTGGACGCACAACCAGAACGTGACCAGGATGCTCGAGTTCCTGTCCGCCCGCGGCGAGATCGCCACCGCTGGCCGCATCGGAAGGCAGCGCACCTGGGACATCGCAGATCGGGTGTACCCGTCGGGGATCGCTGTCGTCCCAGAGGAGGAGGCCAAGGGCATCAGGGACGCCGCGCGGCTGCGCTCGCAGGGCGTCTCGCGCGCCGCGATGGTCGGCGATGCGGGAGAGCCGGTCGAGATCGAGGGCAGCTCCCGGCTGTGGCGGGTCGATCCTGCCGCTCTGGATGCGCTCGGCTCCGGCAGCGCGTTCACGGGCCGCACCGCGCTGCTCTCGCCGTTCGACCGGCTCATCCACGACAGGGTGCGCACGCTCGAGGTCTTCGAGTTCGAGTACCTGCTGGAGATGTATAAGCCCGCCGCCAAGCGCCGCTGGGGCTACTTCGCGCTGCCGATCCTGCACGGCGACGCCCTGGTCGGCAAGCTCGACGCGGCGGCAGACAGGAAGGCGGGCGTCCTCCGGGTGGCCGCGGTGCACGAGGACATCCCGTTCTCCCGGTCCACCAGGAGCGCGGTCGACGCGGAGATCGCCGACCTCGCCGACTGGCTCGGCCTCGCCGTCGAGCGCGCGTGACGCCGGCCACCCGCGCAGGACGGTACGGTCCTAGCTGACCGGCTCGGGCTTCTTCCCGTGCGGGTCGGATGCGTTGAGCGCGGCCGCGACCGTGTCGTAGTCACCGCGCGCCTCGCCGTAGCGGAGGAACTTCACCCGCTCCACCAGGATCTCCCGCGCATCCGGCTGGGTCTCGAGCAGCGTCATCGTCTCGCTGACGAAGTCGTCGAGCGGCATCGCGACCTCGCTCTCCTCCTGTCCAGGCAGGAGTCCGGTGCGCACCGCGGGCGGCACGAGTTCGATGACCTGCACGCTGGTGTCGGTGAGCTGCAGCCGGATGCTCTCGCTGAGCTGGTGGATGGCTGCCTTCGTCGCGTTGTAGCTGGGGGTCGCGGCGAGCGGCGCGAAAGCGAGCCCGGACGAGACCGTCACGATCGCGGCGTCCTGCCTGGTCTGCAGGTGCTCGACGAACGCGGCGATCAGCCGGATCGGCCCGAGCAGGTTGGTGGTCACGGTCGCCTCCGCCGTCTCGAGGAACCCGGACGGGGTGGTCCAGTCCTCGACGCGCATGATGCCGGCCATTGCGACAACCACGTTGAGCTCCGGATGCGCGGCGATCACCTGGGCGGACGCCGCACGGATGCTCCCGGCGTCCGTCGTGTCGATCCGCACCGTGTGGATGCCGGGGTGCTCGGCCGCGATGCGCTCCAGCAGTTCGGTTCGGCGACCGCCGACGATGACGGTGTTGCCCTTCGCCTGCAACGCGACGGCGATGGCGAGACCGATGCCGCTGGTCGCGCCTGGGATGAAGACGGTGTTTCCTGTGATGTTCATGCTTCGAGTGTCTGCCGGCCGCGCGCATCCAGGCAGAGAGCGGTCATCGGGGGACCCGCGATCCCTGGTTGCGCGCGCCGCGACAGCGGATGATGGATGCATGGACCGCTCCTCCCTCGCCGACTTCCTCCGCAGACGCCGCGAGGAGCTCCAGCCCTCCGACGTCGGGCTCGCCTCCGGAGCGCGCCGCAGGGCGCCTGGGCTGAGGCGCGAGGAGGTGGCGCAGCTGGCGAACATGTCGGCCGACTACTACACGCGTCTGGAGCAGCAGCGGGGTCCGCAGCCGAGCGAGCAGATGCTCGCCTCGCTCGCCAGAGCCCTCCGCCTGAGCGGGGACGAGCGCGACTACCTGTTCCGCGCCGCAGGCCACAACCCGCCCGACCGCCTCAGTGGGGCGTCGCACGTCGCCCCAGCGCTGCTCCGTGTGCTCGACCGCCTCGACGACACCCCTGCGCTGATCCTCTCCAACCTCGGGGAGACGCTGGTGCAGAACAGGCTGTCCGCCGCGCTGCTCGGCGACCGCTCCGGATACACCGGCATCGAGCGGTTCGAGTCGTACCGCTGGTTCGTGCGTCCGGAGACCGAGCGCAGCCACTACCCGGAGGACGACAGGCTGCGGCAGAGCCGCGCGCAGGTCGCGTCGCTGCGGGTCGCGTACGGGGCGATGGGCGCTGCGTCGCAGGCTGGCGAGCTGGTGCGGACGCTGCTGCGGGAGAGCCAGGAGTTCGCCGAGCTGTGGGAGAGGCACGAGGTGGCCACCAGGTTCGAGGACCACAAGACGCTCGTGCACCCGGAGCTCGGCCCGATCGAGCTCGACTGCCAGGTGCTCTTCACCGAGGACCAGTCCCAGTGCCTGCTCGTCCTCACCGCCCCTCCCCGCACCGAGGGTGCGGAGAAGCTCGCACTGCTCGGCGTGCTCGGCACGCAGGCGTTCAGCTGACGGTCTCGTCCTCGCGGGTGCGGCCGAGCACCTCGGTCGGGATGCCACGGGAGAACGCGAGCGAGCCGAGCGAGATCGCGATCAGGCCGAAGAGCGCCACCCGCAGCGACGACAGCTGCGAGTCCCGGTAGATCGACTCGAGGGTGTCGGCGTCGCTCGAGGACAGTCCCGCGTCCTCCCCGATCTTCTGCACGCTGTCGGCCGGCACGATCTCCACGCCGCCGTTCGTCCGCTCCGCGATCGTGGACTGCACGCTGTCCGGCAGGCTGCTCGCCGCGACGCCGGAGGCGAACGAGGTCGCGAGCGCGCCGATCAGGATCGAGCCGATGAGCGCCGTCCCGAGCGAAGAGCCGAGGTTCTGGAAGACGCCCTGCAGGCCGCCGACCTCGCTCGTCTGCTTCTCCCCGACGCTCGACATGTTCACGTTTCCGAGCTGCGACGCCAGCAGCCCGAGCGCGCCGCCCGCCAGGAACATCCCGATACCGAAGAGCCAGCTCCGCAGGTCGGGCGTGACCGCGCCGAGCAGCAGGATGGAGCTCAGCACCAGGATGATCTGGCCCACCCGCACGATCCGCCGCGGCGACCAGAACCTGGACAGCATCGTGCCGAGCACGGAGAACAGGATCAGCGACACCGACAGGGGGAAGATCTTGAGCCCGGTGGACAGCGCATCCAGGCCGAGGGTCATCTGCAGATAGACGGGCACCATGAAGAACAGCCCGGCCGTCACGGCGTACTGCGCGCCCAGCACGCTGAGGCCGCTGCGGAGCTGCCGGATGGAGAACATCTCGATGTGCACCAGCGGCGAGCGCCCCGCGTCGACCAGCTTCCGTTGCCTCCGGGCGAACAGCACGGTGAGCACCCCGCCGAGGAGGATGAACCAGGCCGTCAGCGAGATGCCGAACGGGTTGATCGGCACGCCGCCGACCACCGGGGAGTGCAGGGGGATGAGCCACCCCCAGGTCTTGCTCTGCAGCATCCCGTAGACCACGAACACCAGGCCGAACGCCGACAGCAGCACGCTCACGATGTCGATCCGCGACTTGGTCCTGCCCGTCTCGTCCCTCACCAGCCTGGAGAAGATCACGACGACGGCCATGATGACCACCTCGGCGACGAAGACGTACCGCCAATCGAGATAGGTGGTGACGTACCCGCCGATCAGCGGGCCGGCGGCGACGGCTGCGCCCGAGACGGCGCCGATGATCGCGTACGCGGTGATCCGGTTGTGGCCGCGGTAGTTGTCGGCGATCAGTGCGGCGATGGCGGGGATGACGAGCACGGCGCCGAGTCCCTCGATCACCGACCAGCCGAGGAACAGGAGCTCGATGTTCGGGCTCAGCGCCGTCAGCAGCGATCCGACCGCGTACACGCAGGCGCCGATGACGAACGCCCTGCGCCTCCCCCAGACGTCGCCGAGTTTCGCGCCGAGCAGCATGAACGCCGCCATCGTCAGCGTGTAGAAGGTGATCGCCGCCTGCATCGCCGCGACCGTGGTGTGCAGATCGGCGACGACGGTCGAGATCGACACGTTCATCACCGTGCCGTCGAGCACCATCACGAACTGGGCAGCGCCCAGCACGATCACGACCGACCATTTCTTCATGCGCGGCTCCTCGGGGTCAGTATGTTCCCCCTGCGGTCGTGGCCGCAATGGTCGGCTATCGGCTGGCATACGACATTCGCCTAGTTCTTTGCCAGCCAGCGTGCGTAACCTTCGAGGTCCGCCGCACTGTCGGCTTCACCGTACGGAGGGGAAACGCATGACGACACGGACGCTGCCTGCGCCGCGCGCCGACCGCCGGCCGTTCCGCGTCGGCCCGTTCGCCCGCCGCCGCCTCGCCCAGCAGGCCAGGCTGGATGCGGCAGCGACCGCTCAAGGTGCAGCACGGGATGGGGACCACGGCGAGCCGACCACGCCGCACGTTCAGGCCATGCAGGCCCACGCCGCCGCGTACGCCAGGCGCGAGGAGCAGCGCTTCTTCGTGCGCATCGACCGCGAGCTGACCGAGTACCGCGTGCTGTCGCGATCGCTCGACACCGACCTCGCCGCCTACGACAGGTTGACAGGCGATATCTCCCTCGACGACCGCGATTTCATCGCGAACGGCTCTGGCCCCGGCTTCGAAGAGCTGCGCAGGCTGGAGCGCAGGATCACGCGCGGCAAGCGCCGCGTGGACGAGCTGTCCGCCCTCATCCACTCGCGGTTCACCGCCGCGAAGCTGCGCGCCAACCGCTACTTCGACCACGCGGACGAGAAACTCGCCGTCTACTGGGGCGCATACCGGCGCGAGCTCGCGGCCGATCGCGCCGCCGCCCCGGATCGCACGCTCGACAGGGCGCCTGTGCTGCAGCGCTCCGACTGGCTCACAACGAAAGAGAACACCAGGTTGCTCGAACTCTGGCAGGGGAGAAACGATGCCCAAGCGTGACCGGCTGCCCGCCGACTACTCGGTTCCGAAAACCGCACGACTCCGTCGTCGCCTGTTCTGGCGGCTGCGCAGGATGCGCGCCGCCGTCGACGTCGAGACCCTCGAGGTCTTCGAGCACGAGCTCGCGGCGTTCGAGCGCGGCGGCGTCGCCGAGATCGAACGCCAGCGCACCCGCAACATGGCGGCCGCCGCCGCCCGCGTCATCGCCTCGCAGAAGCGCGAGGAACTGATTCGCGGCTCGATCGAGCGCACAGAGCGTCAGCTCGAACGCGCCGAAGTCGCCGCTGAGCGGCTGGACGCGCGTCTGCTCGGCCACGACCCCGACTTGCACAACTTCGCCTGAGACGGAAGGAGACACCATGGCCAGAGACATCGTCGCGAGACCACCGCGCATCCGCTCCCGCGTCGGGCACATGTCGCGCTTCGCGCACGTGCTCGTCTATCTGCTGCTCCTCGGCATGATCACCGTGGACTACGTCCTGCTCTCCCAGGCGCTGACGCTGCTGTTGCGCAACGACAGCCAGTACGGGTCCATCGGGCTGCAGATGTACGTGATCACGCTGGGCATCTCGCTCGCGGTGGTCACACTGCCGCACGTCGTCGCGATCGTGATGAGGCGCATTCAGGCCAGGGTGATGGACCGCCGCTGGTCGATCGCCGCCGTGCTGATGAGTCTGGTCTGGGTCGCGCTGCTCACCGCGATCACCATCGCGAGGATCAAGGCGGGCATCGACGCGCAGAACGCCGGCGGCCTGACCGGCCTCGTCGGCGGCTCGACGGCGCCGGCCACCACCGGATTCTCCTGGACGGCCCCCGACACGATCATGGCGTTCCTGATGCTCGGCGTGCTCGCCACGTCCGGTGCGATCAGCTTCATCGTCGCCTGGCTCACCACCCGCCCGCTCCTGCTCGCCAGCGAGAAGGCGCACGCGCACGTCGACGAGCTCCGCCGCTACCGCGACCGGTTGCTCGGCGAGGCGGTCGCCGCTCGCGAGGAGACCATCCAGGCCATGCACCTGGATGCGGCGGACCACGCCAGGTACACCGGCGCCAGGATCACCTTCGCCTCCCGTCTGGACGTCGTCCGCGCGCAGCTCGCCACTCGCCTCGCCCAGCACGAGCGCGACCCGGAGAGCACCAGCCAGATCATCCGCGAGCTCCGCGCCAGGCGGGCGAGCGACGCCGAGCTCGGCCAGGGCGCTCAGCCGGGCCAGCTCACCGACTGACGGCTGCGCTCGCGCCCCTCCCGCCGCTGTGCCCCACCCCGAAAGGACCACCCCGTGACCTCCCGACACCTCGTCAGAGCCTGCGTCGCCATCGCGGCCGCTCTCTCCCTGGGCGCCGGCCTCACCGCGTGCGCGTCGGCGACCGCTGCCGGCGCATCCTGCGACCAGTCGCAGAAGCGCAACATGGGCGTCGTCGCAGGCAGCACCGCCAACGCGCCGGTCACCAGCCTTCCGTCCTCCGCCGTCGCCCAGCTCGAGGCCGTCGGCAAGAGCAACGGCAGCGTCACGGTGGTCGTCCCCTCCGGCTCCCCGCAGGTGATGGGCACGACCGTGATCGGCTCGACGGCTCAGGATGCGGTGGTCTGTCAGAACGATCAGCGCACCAAGCTCACCCAGATCACCGCATACATCAACGGCCTCAAAGCCTCCGCCCCCGAGGTCGACTTCCTCGGCTCGATCGACCAGGCGGCCCGCAACCTCGGCTCGAACCCGATGGGCGTGCTCGTGGTCGGCAGCGGCCTGCAGACCACGGACCCGCTGAACTTCTCCGCCAGCGGCGTGCTCTACGCCGACCCTGCGCAGGTCGTCAGCGACCTGCAGTCCAGGGGCCTGCTCCCCACCGACCTCAAGGGCGTGACCGTCTACTGGTCGGGGATGGGCGACGTGGCCGGTGCGCAGAAGCCGCTGACCATCCCGGCGCGCAGCAACCTGGCCGCCATCTGGACCGCCATCGTGAAGGCGGCGGGCGGCACGCTTTCCCTGCTGCCGGAGCCGGCATCCGGTGCAGCCGCGTCCGGCCTTCCCTCGGTCTCCGCCGTCCCCGTGGATGCGGTGCAGACCAAGACCGACTGGACGCATCCCATCGTCATCCGCAACAGCGACCTGCTGTTCACGAAGGACACGGCCACCTTCTCCGACCCTGCGAAGGCGCAGAGCGTCCTCGGCGAACTCGTGCCGTCGATCGAGCAGAACGGACAGCAGGTCACGATCACCGGCACGGCCTCCAAAGACCAGGCGACGAGCAACACCGCGGACACCGCCCTCTCGCTGAAGCGCGCGGACGCCGTCAAGGCAGCGCTCGTGCAGCTCGGCGTCCCGTCGGGTCTGCTCACCACGGCCGGGGTCGGATACGACTGGTGCGGCTGGAAGAGCGAGACCGACGCGTCGGGGAAGTACTCGGACGCGCTCGCCGAGCAGAACCGCTCGGTCATCCTCACCTCGGCGGGCGTCTCGCTCTGCAGCTGACCGCCAGACGGAGGGTCCGCTACTGCGGTCCCGCGACGCCGACGAGGTTGCCGGCCGGGTCGGTGAAATGACCGACCACCACGCCGGTGCCTTCGTTCCGCACCGGCCCCAGGATGCGCCTGCCGCCGAGCCGCTCCGCGTCGCGCAGCGCTGCCTCCACATCCGGCACGCCGACGTAGAAGCTCACGCGAGGCGGCCGGCCTTGGCCGCCGCCGATCCCACCGGAGATGCCTGCTCCGCCCGGCGCGTCGATGAACGAGTACGCGTCCTGGTCGGAGACCTCGGCGGCGACAGGAGCGCCTGGCGGCGCATCCCAGTCGAACAGCGCCGCGTAGTACGCCCGGAGCGCGTCAGGGTCCGGGCCGATGATCTCGAAGTGCACAACCGGGTTGGCCATCCCCCATGCTACGACCGCCCTGAGTGATCGAGCTACGGGCGATCGAGCGACCGGCGATCGAGCTACGGGTCAGCGGGTGCGGCCGCGTGCCTGGCCGGGGGTGTTCACCCGCGAAAGAAGCGCGGCGAGCTGCTCGACGTCGCCGCGGTCCCAGGTGCGCAGGTTGCTGTAGAGGAGCTGCTGGTCGCTCGCCCGTACCTCGTTGACCTTTTCGATGGCCGCGACCGTCGCGACCAGGTAGCTTGCCCTGCGGTCGGCGGGGTCCACGCGCCGCTCGACGAAGCCGAGGTCCTCCAGGATGCGCACCTGGCGGCTGACAACGCTCTTGTCCGTCGACAGCTTCTCGGCCAGCGAGCCGGAGTGGGTGGGTCCGCTGCGCACCAGCGAGTAGAGGATCTTGAAGCCGACCGGCTGCAGATCCGGATGCACGCCGGCGGCGCGCTCGCGCATCCCGACGCTCACCCTGTTGAAGAGGAGGGTGAACTGCTCCTCGACGGAGGCGATCGCCTCGTCGTTCGCGCGGGCGGCGGCGCCGTCCGGCGCCACCACCCGTTCCACGTTGCTCATGGCCGCGATCATAACCGACCGGCTAACGCCGTTCCTTGGAAGAGACGGCCGACGCATCCTGTCGGTCGTCCTGCCCGGGATGCACGGCGCCGAGCGATCCCGTCACCGGCGCGGCGATCATGGCCTCCGCGACCTCGACCAGGCTCTCCTCCGCCTCTTCAGCACCGCTGTGACCTGTACGCTCTCGCATCTTCTCGATGGCGGTCTGCGTGCCGAGCTTCAGGTTCGGCAGGAACAGGATCGCGACGATCGTGACGATCGCCAGCGGCACCGCGATGAGAAAGATGTCCGCGACCGCTTGGCCGTAGACAGACTCGATGATGACGCGCACCCCCTCAGGCAGCTTGTTCACCTCCGGCAGGGTCCCGCTCTGCAGCGACTTCGCCACGTCGGCGCCCGCGGCTCCGAGCTTGCCGATCGCGACCTGCAGGTCGTGCTGACGGTCGGCGAGCATCGAGACGACCTTGGTGCCGAGGGCGCTTCCCATCACCGAGACGCCGACCGTGCCGCCGAGGCTGCGGAAGAACGCCACGGACGAGCTGGCGACGCCGAGCTGCGACGGGTCGACCGTGTTCTGCACGATCAGCACCAGGTTCTGCATCACCATGCCGACGCCGGCGCCGAGGATGAACGTGTAGACGGAGACGATGACGTAGTTCGTGTCGTACTCGATCGTGCTCATCAGGTAGAGACCGACCGTGAGCATGATCGAACCGACGACCATGTACGGCTTCCACCTGCCGAAGCGGCTGATCAGATTTCCGACCACCATCGAGGAGATCAAGAGACCGCCGATCATCGGCAGCGTCAGCAGACCGGACTCGGTCGGCGTCGCGCCGCGGGCGAGCTGCATGTACTGGCTGAGGAAGACCGAGGTTCCGAACATCGCGACGCCCACCGAGATGGATGCGATCACCGCGAGCGTGAACGTGCGGTTCTTGAACAGCGTGAGCGGGATGATCGGCTCCTTCACCAGGAGCTCGGTGATGACGGCGGCGACCAGCATCACGACGGACCCTCCGACCATCCACGCGGTCGTCCAGCTCCACCACTCGAACTGGCTACCCGCCATGCTCACCCAGATGAGCAGCAGCGAGACGCCGCCGGCGATGAGCACGGCGCCGAGGTAGTCGATGCGCACCTTGCCCTTCGGGCGCTTCGGCAGCCGCAGGGTGAGCTGCAGCAGGATGATCGCGAGGATCGCGACGGGCACGCCGACGAAGAAGTTCCAGCGCCAGCCGATCGAGTCGGTGAGGAGACCGCCGATCAGCGGCCCTCCGATGGTGCCGACGGCCATGATGCCGCCGAAGAGGCCCATGTAGCGCCCGCGGTCGCGGGGGCTGATGATGTCGGCCATGATGATCTGGCTGAGAGCGGTCAGACCGCCGGCGCCGAGGCCCTGGACGACGCGGAACGTGATGAGCATCTCCGGGTTCTGCGAGAACCCGGCGAGCGCGGAGCCGAGCACGAACAGCCCGAGGGCGAGCTGGATGAGCAGCTTGCGGTTGAGCAGGTCGGCGAGCTTGCCCCAGATCGGCGTGGAGACGGTCGTCGCGAGCAGTGTGCTGGTGACCACCCAGGTGAAGGCGGACTGGTCGCCGCCCAGCTCGGAGATGATGCGCGGCAGCGACGACGAGACGACGGTGCCGGCGAGGATCGAGACGAACATCCCGAGCAGCAGGCCGGACAGCGCTTCGAGCACCTGCCGGTGCGACATGGCTCCCGCGGGCGCCTCTTCCTCTCGAGTGAGAGATCGTGACATGTTTTTCCTTCGCAATTGGTTGACGATGAGCAACCATATATAATTAGATGACCGAAATCAACTAACTTTCTGCATTGCTGCAATATTTCCAACTATGAAGACTTTTCCTCCCGCGCCGGAACCCGGCCTCCGCGAGCGCAAGAAGGCGCAGACCCGCGCCAGTCTCGAGCGCGCCGCCGTCGCCCTCGTGCTCGAGCGCCCCATCGACGACGTCACCATCGACGAGATCTGCGCCGCCGTCCCCGTCTCGCACCGGACGTTCTTCAACTACTTCGACTGCAAAGAGGACGCCCTCCTCGGCTTCCGTCACGCCTGGGGTGACGCACAGCTCGTCGGCGAGCACCTCGCGCGCACCTATGCGGGCAGCATCGTGGCCTGCGTCGTCGAGACCCTGGTCCGCGGCCTGCCGTCAGCGGCCGACCCCGACCTGCAGGAGGCGCGCATGATCATCGCCTCCCGCAACCCCGGCCTCATCCAGAGCAGGATGCGCCGCCTCGACGAGTTGCGCACCGGCCTCGTCGGCTGCATCGCCGAGCTGATGCTCCGCGAACAGCTGGTGGATGCGGACAGCCCCGTTCCCGCCGACGCTCAGGCCGAGCTCGTCGTCGTCGCCTGCATCGGCAGCATCCGGATCGCCCTCCGCGAGTGGGCGGAGACCGGAGCGACGGGCACCTCGGAGACGGTGGCGACGCGAGCGACCGCCATCGCGAAGACGCTCGCCCCGCTGGTCGCCTGAGCGACGGGCGCCTACCGCCGCTTACCGGCTACTCGCGCCCGCGGTTCCTCCGCCGCACCTGCCGCGGAGCGCGCCCGGCCAGGAACGACTGGCCCGGATCGACCACGAAGCCCTGGCGCAGCGCCTCGCGGCCGATCAGCATCCGGAAGCCCATCTGGTCGCGGTTGCTGAGCGTGGTCTCGGCCGTGACCGTGCGTCCGAACAGGTGCACGTCGATGAGCACGACGATGCGCTCCTCCGCGTGACCGGACGAACTGCGCACCGTCCGCCTGTCGTGCACGGGACACTCGACGGTCACGACATCGTCCTCCGACCGCTGCCAGGGACGCACCCGGAAGCGCACGCGATCGCCGCCGGTGCCTTCTCCATCGGGGGTGCCCTCCCCCGGCAGCTCCTCGATGTCGAACGCGTGCAGCGCCGAGCTGCGCGCGCCGGTGTCGAGCTTGGCCTTGATCCAGGGCACGCCGACATCGGGCAGGCTCACCCATTCGCGCCAGCCCACGATGGTGCTTGAATGGAGGTCGTCTTTCACACCCACCATCTTGGCAGGACACCCCCGATGAAACTCGCGATCCTTTCGCGCGCCCCGCAGGCGTACTCCACTCAGCGGCTCCGAGCGGCCGCACTGCAACGCGGGCACAGGGTCAAGGTGTTGGATACGCTGCGGTTCGCCATCGACCTCTCCGGCGAGGAGCCCGACCTGCAGTACCGGGGCAAACTGCTCTCCGACTACGACGCGATCCTGCCCCGCATCGGCAACTCGATCACCTACTTCGGCACGGCCGTCGTTCGCCAGTTCGAGCAGATGGATGTGTACACGCCCAACACGGCGAACGGCATCACGAACTCCCGCGACAAGCTGCGGGCCACGCAGATCCTCTCCCGGCACAACATCGGGATGCCCGCGACCGCGTTCGTGCACAGCCGCGCCGACGTGCGCCTCGCCATCGAGAAGGTCGGCGGCGCTCCCGTCGTCATCAAGCTGCTGGAAGGCACCCAGGGCATCGGCGTCATCCTCGCGCCAGAGGTGAAGATCGCCGAGGCGATCATCGAGACGCTGCACTCCACCAAGCAGAACGTCCTCATCCAGAGCTTCATCTCGGAGAGCCGCGGCCGCGACATCAGGGCACTGGTCGTCGGCGACAGGGTCGTCGCTGCCATGCGCCGCAGGGCGAACGGCGACGAGTTCCGCTCCAACGTGCACCGCGGCGGCTCCGTCGAGCCTGTCGAGCTGACGCCGGAGTACGAGCAGGCCGCCGTGCGCTCCGCCCAGATCATGGGGCTGCGCGTCGCCGGGGTCGACATGCTCGAGGGCAACGACGGCCCGCTGGTCATGGAGGTCAACTCCTCGCCGGGGCTCGAAGGCATCGAGACGGCGACCGGGCTGGACGTGGCCGGCGCGATCATCGACTTCATCGACAACCAGGTGGCGTTCCCCGAGATCGACGTGCGTCAGCGCCTCAGCGTCTCCACCGGCTACGGCGTCGCCGAGCTGGTCGTGCACGGCAATGCAGACCTCGTCGGCAAGCGGATGCGCGACTCCGGTCTCGGCGACCGCGACATCACCGTGCTCACCCTGCACCGCGGCGCGACCGTCATCCCGAACCCGCGCGGCGACGTCGAGCTGGAAGCGGGAGACCGCCTCCTCTGCTTCGGCAGGCTCGAGGAGATGCGCTCGATGATCCCCGAGCGGCGCCGTCGTCGCCACAAGGTGCGCAAGCTCCCCAAGGAGCCTCTGCCCGAATCCTGAGCTCCGACGCGATCGAGCCCAGGCGTCTTCGGCTCAGTCCAGCGCCGGAGAGGGCGAACGGCTGGGCTCCGGGGCGACGATCTCCCAGCCCGCCGCGAGCTGCAGCGGTTCGGCGGGAAGCGCGCCCCAGGCGTCCCAGTCGGCTGCGAGCGGGAAGGCGTGCGCCTCGACGGCAGCGACCGCGCGGCGTCGCGCGTCCTCGACCGCGGCCAGCTTCGCGGCGTCGAACTTGCCCGTCTCGGCCGCCCAGGCGAGTTCGTCCTCGTCTTTCAGGCTGTGGCTGCCGTCCGGCTCGGCGATCACGTCGAGGATCCAGTCGGCGGTGTCGAACCCGAGGCCGGTCCGCGTCCACGGCGTCTCGAGGTTCACGTACGCGTGCTCCGTCCACCCGTCTGCGGTGAGCCAGCGCCACGTCGACCACGGCTGTCCGGGCACGTGGATGCGCAGCACGCCGTCGCCCGTCCACTCGTGTTCGGTGTAGCTCCCGCTCCATCCGCCTGGCACCATGTTGCGGCCACGCGGTCCTCCCCGCTCCCCGACGGCGACCCGTCCGACCGTGCCTGCCGGCTGCCAGAGGGCGATGCAGCGTTCGGAGTCCTCGATCACATAGTGCTGATACACGCTGCTGATGCGGTCGTCGGAGATCCAGCGGAGGAGCGCGGTCGCGGTGGTCTGCGGCATGCAGAGGAGTCTAGCCGTGTGACGTCGGCACTCCGCTGGCAGGCACCCACGCGTCGTCGAGGAACGCCTCGTGGTGGTATCCAGTGCCGTCGAGCACCACGACGGTCGACTCCGGCACTTCGAGGAAGACGCCAGGCAGGTCGTTCAGCGGTTCGGACACCACGAGATGGGCGCTGCGATCGAAGATGCGGAACCGTTCGATGTCCGGGTACATCTGCAGCAGCGTCGGAATGTCCACCGCGTGGAACAGGGACCGCGTCTGGTGCTGCGTCGAGTACCGGAACGCCCAGATCGTCGACCCGTCCGCGACAGCGATCGTGCCCTGCATCGGGAACCGGATGCCGGCGGCGTGCCCGACCTCCTCGACCTTCCGGATGGCGGCGCCCACTGCCGCGATCGGGTCGTCGCGGAGCCCGTAGGTGAGGGCGAGGTAGAACAGCACCTCGGTGTCCGTCGTCCCTTCGATGTGCGGATACAGCTCCGGGTCGACCGCGAAGGTCAGCTCTCGTTTGATCTTCGGGAAGTCGATGATCGCGCCGTTGTGCATGAACATCCAGTGCTCGAAGCGGAACGGGTGGCAGTTGGTCTGCTGGATCGGTGGGTGCGTCGCCGCGCGGACGTGCGCGAAGAACATCGGGCTCTCGATCGCGGTGGACAGTTCGCGCAGGTTGGCGTCGTTCCACGCGGGCTCCGTGCTGTGGAACAGAGCGGGCGTCTGCTCGCGTGTGCCTCCGCTCGGATACCAGCCCAGCCCGAAGCCGTCGCCGTTGACCGGCTCCGCCCCGAGCGACGAGTTCAGCGACTGCGCGACGATCGAGTTCTGCGCGTCGAGCACCAGGGTCGATGGATTGATCGGAGCCCCAGAGTATGCAAGCCATCTACACATCGCACGACCTCCAAGTCTGTGCAATCGGTATGGCTCATCATCCCACCAGGATGCGCCGACTACCAGGCTCGGGATGCGCTGATCGCCCAGGCGCCCGCCGTGAGAGCGATCGTGCCGTCGTCCGCCACCGGAAGATGGCCGATCAGGTGGTCGCGCAGCCGGTCCAGCGCCGCACCGTCCAGCCCTGCGACGTACGAGGGCGCGGGGCCCTGCCCTCCGAGGAAGGGCCGCCAGTAGTCGTGAAAATCCGCGAACACGGTCGGCACCTCGATCGCCCGCACGACGATCCCGGTGAGCCGGGCCGTCTCGAACGCGCGGCGGAGGGCGCGCGGATCGCTGAGCGGGAAGCGCACGGCCTCGTCGAGCGCCGCCGCCTCCTGGTCGAGCTCGACCGCCGCATCCCAGAAGATGCGCAGGAACTCCATCCGAGCGCCGTAGTCCCAGACGGTCGCCGCGATCGTCCCGCCCGGCCGCGCGACGCGGACGGCCTCGGCGAGCGCCGCCTGCACATCCGGCACGAAGTTGAGCACCAGCCCGAACACCACCGCGTCGCGGGATGCGCTCGGCACCGGCAGCGCGTCAGCGCTCCCCCGCAGCAGCTCGGCTCTCCCGCCCAGCCGTTCCGCCGCCACGCTCAGGAACCCGGCAGATGGCTCCACCCCGACGACGGATGCTGGCGCGCACCGCTCCAGGACCGCCTCCGTCAGCGCCCCCGTGCCGCAGCCGACGTCGAGCCAGTCCAGCCCGTCTGCGACCCCCAGGCCGTCCAGGAACGGCACCGCGAGGAGCGCGCTCCACCGACCGACGAACCGCTCGTATGCGTCGCCGCGCTCCCACCGGTCTCCTCCCGGTTCGCTCATCGCCCGGCCCTCGTCTCCCGTCGTCCCGTCGTCCCGTCGTCCCGTTCAGTGTGCGCCTCCCCTGCCCGCCACGGCCACCCCGCGCATCCCGGATTGCCCGTAAACACTGGACTATTGTTGTCGGCCGCAACAGAATGCCGTTATGAGGAGCGCTCATGTTATCCGCACGCCGGATCAACGGCTGCGGATCTTCGTCAGTTCCACCCTGCAAGAGCTCGCCGACGAACGCCGAGCGGCGCGCAGCGCCATCGAGCGCCTGCACCTCGCGCCCGTGATGTTCGAGCTCGGCGCCCGCCCGCATCCGCCGCGCGACCTGTACCGCGCCTATCTGGAGCAGAGCGATGTCTTCCTCGGGCTCTACTGGGAGCGCTACGGCTGGGTCGCCCCTGAGGAGGAGGTCTCCGGCCTCGAAGACGAGTACAACCTCTGCCCGGACGACCTTCCCCGCCTGCTCTACGTGAAGACGCCGGCGCAGAACCGCGAGCCGAAACTGACCGACCTGCTCAACCGCATCAGGGACGACGACAGGGCGGCGTACAAATACTTCGAGTCCGCCAAAGAGCTCGCCCGGCTGGTCGAGGCCGACCTCGCCACCCTCCTCGCCGAGCGTTTCGAGCAGAGCAGATCGCTCGCCGTCGTCGACGTGCCTGCCGACGCCGACAGGGTGGCGGAGCCCGTCCGTCTGCCGAAGCCGCTCACCGGGCTCATCGGGCGCGAAGCCGATCTGACCGCCATCCGCAATCTCTACAGCGCCGGCGCCCGTCTCGTCACCCTCACCGGTCCTGGCGGCATCGGCAAGAGCCGCCTCGCGCTCGCTGCCGCCCGCGCGGTCACCCCGGCGTTCGTCGACGGCGCCGTGTTCGTGGATCTGTCCGCCGTGCACGACCCCGAGCGCGTCCCCGCCGCCATCGCGCAGGCGCTCGGGGTGCGGGACACCGGTGACGCCCCGATCATGGAGAACCTGGAGACCGCCCTCCACGACAGGCACCTGCTGATGGTCCTCGACAACTTCGAGCAGGTGCTCACCGCCGCTCCCACCCTGACGGCGCTTCTCGCCGCCGCGCCGGGGGTGTCGATGATGGTCACCAGCCGCGCCCTGCTCCGGCTGAGCGCAGAGCAGAGCTTCGAGGTCGGCCCGCTCCCGGAGGACTCCTCCCTGCACCTGTTCGTCGAGCGCGCCCACGCCGTGAAGCCCGACTTCGAGGTCACCGATGACAACCGCGCCGCCGTCACCGGGGTGTGCGCCGCGGTGGACGGGATGCCGCTCGCCATCGAGCTCGCCGCCGCGCGGATCAGGGTGCTCTCCCCCGACGACCTGCTCGACCGGCTGGACAGGAGCCTCGCGGTCCTGGTCGGCGGCTCCCGCGACCTCCCGGAGCGGCAGCAGACGCTGCGCCGCACGATCGAGTGGAGCACCCAGCTCCTTGAGGAGAGCCAGCGCACGCTGCTCGCGCGCCTCGGCGTCTTCGAGGGCGGCTTCACCCTCGACGCGGCGGAAGCTGTCGGAGCCGCAGAGCTCGACGGCCACGGCGATGGGCGCGCGCCGTCGTCGGATGTCCTCGGCGACCTCGCCGCCCTCGTCGACAGCAGCATGGTCAGCCAGCACGATCGGGATGGGCGTGCCAGGTTCGCCATGCAGGCCATCGTGCGCGAGTACGCCCGCGAACAGCTGTGGGACGCCGGCGCCCTGCACGCCGCCCGCGACGCACACGCCGGGTACTTCCTCGGCCTCGGAGACAGGGCGAAGGACGACCTCAAAGCCGGGCGGCAACGCGAGTGGCTGACGCGACTCGGCGACGAGCGCGACAACCTCCGCGCCGCCGAGCGATTCCTGCTCGGCTCCCGCGACTGGGATCGCGCAGCCCACCTCGCGTTCAGCCTCTACCTCTACTGGTGGGTGTCCGGCCTGCTCGGCGAGGTGCGCACCTGGATGGACGAGGCCCTCGACTCAGGGAGCACGCTCTCCGATCGAACCAGGGCCATCGCCCTCTACTTCACCCGCACGATCATGTTCTGGAAGGACCCGGACGGCAGCGTCGCCGCCGAGCTCACGGAGAGCGCCGACCTCTTCCGCAGCGTCGGCGACCCGGACGGGGAAGGTCTCGCACGCATCTCGCTTGCTCTCGCGCTGCTGACCGGAGCGAAACCGGACCCCGACCGCGCCGAAGAGGTGATGCAGGAGAGCCTCCGGCTGTTCCGGTCCAGTGGGAACACCTGGGGCGAGTCGATGGCGTTCGTCCTCCTCGGTCGCGTGTCGCTGCGGAAGCAGGACATCCCAGAGGCGCGCGACAGGTTCGCCACGAGCCTCGCCATCACGCAGCGCGAGGGCGACGCCGTCGGCGAGCGGATCGCCGCATACCACCTGGGCTGGGCGCAGCTCATGCTCGGCGAGACGGACGACGCGCGCACCGACTTCGCCCGCAGCGTCGCCGTCTCGGCCACACTCGGCCACGTCGAAGGTCTCGCGTACGGCCTCGAAGGCATGGTCGCGATCGCGGCCATCGCCGGAGACGTCGTCCGCGCGGGGCGGCTCGCCGGTGCATCCAGAGCGTTGCGGGAACGCAGCGGCCTGCACAACGGCCCGACCTTCACGTTCCACCAGGCGTACCTCGACCGCCTCACCGCCTCGGGTGACGGCGAGCGATTGGATGCGGCGATCGCGGCCGGCCGCGAGCTCACCGTCGAGCAGGCCGTCGCCGAGGCCCTCGCCACGGACGCCTGACCCGACGCCGGCTGCGCCTGTGCGGGTGCCGATGCCCGCGCCGCTCAGGTGCGCACCGTGTTCGTGTCCGCCGGATCGCGCTGCCGCCTGCTCAGGTACAGGATCGGCACGCCGATCAGCTCCACCGCCGCCCCGATCACCAGGGACGTCCCGTACCCCCAGACATCGGCGGCGCGGCCGAGCGCCGGCTGGATGAACACCCCGCCAAGACTCCCGAACAGCGAGTCGAAGGAGAGCACGGTCGCGCGCTGCTTCGACGGGATCATGTCGTTCAGGTACGCCTGGCGCACCGGCCCAGCCACCGCGAACACGAACCCCCACACCACCAGGAAAACCACGGCGAGCCAGAACAGGCTCGTGATCCCCAGCACCACCAGCACCACGACGCTCGCCAGCGACGCGCCGATCACCGTCGTGGTCCTCCTGGCGAACAGCCCCCGGATGCGCGAGGCGAGCACCCCGCCTGCCACCTGCGCCAGCGAGAGGATCGCGGCGGCCAGGCCGGCAACCGAGTATGCGGACGGGTCGCCGTACAGCTGCAGCAGATACGGCTGCAGCGCGTAGAACGCGTAGATGCCGACCCCGGAGGCGAACGGTGCCGACAGGATCACATACCGCACCGACCGCTTGCGCAGACCGTGGTCGATCGACTGGACCAGCACGTTCCTCGTCGCCTTCAGTGGGCCCATCGTCTTGTCCGGCGTGAACCCCAGGTCCTTCATCACTACGAACGCGAAGACGAACATGACGACGAGCACCACCGCCCTCAGCAGGAACGGCACCCCGAGGTTCGTCGCCTGCGCGATCACGCCGCCGAGCACGGAACCGGCGAACATCGCGATGCCCTCCACCACGAGCCCGCGGCCGAACACCGCCTCCAGGCTCCCTGTGTACGCGGTGGAGGCGAGCGCATCCACCAGCCAGGCGTCGACGGCGCCGGAGAAGAAGGTGAACCCGAGACCGAGCAGCACGGAAACCAGCGCCCACCAGACGAACGGCGCGTGCCAGAGCCACAGCATCCAGTACAGCGCGGTGGTCACCGACAGCGTCACGGTGCCGAGCAGGTAGGACGCCTTCCTCCCCACGGTGTCGGCGACGACGCCGGTCGGGATCTCGAAGACCACCATCCCAGCGGTGAAGAACGCGTTCGCCGCGAACGCCTCGAAATTGGTCAGCCCTGCGTCCAGCAGGAACAGCGTGTTGATGCCCCAGATGAACGATGCGGCAAGGGTGTTCCCGAGCA
>Ga0153994_1000076_pt1 | contig 57661 bp, 55 predicted proteins | sample TSNC078MetaG_FD_104735 | JGI IMG/M metagenome (GOLD analysis project Ga0153994, IMG submission 104735) | Attine ant fungus gardens microbial communities from North Carolina, USA - TSNC078 MetaG | ecosystem: Host-associated > Fungi > Mycelium > Unclassified | place: USA: North Carolina, Lumber...
ATTCGTCGCGGAAGTAGAGCGCGGACGCTCGCTGCTGTTCCAACACGGGAGGGTCTGGTGTCATGAGGCGATCTCCAATCAATGAACAGGCCGACAGGCCAACGATCAGCCCGACGGCGAGCAAAGAGGCGCTTACCGCTCGGACCGCTCGTACAAACGGAGGGTGTTGGATCCAGCGGAACACCCGGTACGACTGCGCGGCGACGACCGCGTACTTTTCGGCGGTCGTCACTCGATCACCTCCGACGTTCCATCGCTGTAGACGACCGTCAGTGCGAGGAGCGGGACAGGGGTTCTCGCGTCGGCGGGCGTGCCTGTGCCGCCCACGAACGCTGGACCTGTGTCCGGCCCGATGATCACGAAGTAGTCGTCGCCCTCGACTGTTGCGATCGCATTCGCTCGCCATGGCGCGCCGAGCCCCCCGCGGCTCCCATCTTGGGTGAACTTGATCTTTTCGACGTTCGGTTGGTATTCGTCGCGGAAGTAGAGCGCGGACGCTCGCTGCTGTTCCAACACGGGAGGGTCTGGTGTCATGAGGCGGTCTCCTATCAAGGAACAGGCCGACAGCCCGACAATGAGGCCGACGCCGAGCAGGGCAGCGATTACCGCCTGAACTACTCGCGCACACGGACGACGGCGGCTCGAGCGGAACACCCGGTACGACTGCGCGGCGACGACCGCGTACTTTTCGGCGGTCGTCACTCGATCACCTCCGACGTTCCATCGCTGTAGACAATGGTCAGCGGGAGGGGCGGGGTGGGTGTTGGTCCCTTGGGCGGCCTGCCGGTCCCGCCCACGTACGACGGACCGCTATCCGGCCCGATGATCACGAAATACTCGCCGCCCTCGACAGTGGCCACGGCGTTCACGCACCACGGGGCTCCCAAGCCCGGCCTGCTGCCCTCGCGGGTAAAGCGGACTTTTTCGACGTTCGGTTGGTATTCGTCGCGGAAATAGAGCGCGGACGCTCGCTGCTGTTCCAACACAGGAGGGTCCGGTGTCATGAGGCGATCTCGTAGCAACGAGCACGCGGTCAGGCCAACGATCAGAGTGACGCCCAGCAGCGCCGCGCCCACAGCTCGTCGTGTTCTTCGCCTGTCTCCGCGCTTGCGCGACGTCGGTTGGTGCATGTGAGTCCGCGACGAAGTGCTCGCGACTCGACCACTGGAATGATGCATCGACATATTAGACGCGACCATACCAGAGCGAGAGCTCCCGATCCAGCCCCGAGCGGGCGCGACCGAGGGGCCGGGCGCAGCGCAGGGGAGAACCCGCCGAACCGCGCATGCGGCGCTCGGCGTCTTGACTTGGCCGTCAGGCTACGGCGGCCCCGCGCTCCACTGGCGCCGCGTCCGCCTGGCTGGCGGCGACCGGCGCCTTCAGTGACAGCACCACGGCGGTCATGGCTGCGGCGAGCATGGCAGCGAGCATCATGTGGATACCGACCAGGATGCCGGGCAGACCGGTGTTCGCCTGGATCAGGCCGACCGCGATCTGCAGGACCTCGACCGCGAGCAGGTACATCGTGTAGCGGTGCACGCGCGTGCCGCGGATGCGGAGGGACGCGATGACCAGCACGAGCGTGAGAGCGAACGTCACGTAGGCGGGGATGGCGTGCACGTGCTGCAGGATCTCCGGGTTGAGATCGTTCCTGGGGGCGTTCGCGTCTCCGGCGTGCGGTCCGGAGCCCGTGGTCAGGATGCCCACGATGATCGTCACGGCGACGACGAAGCTGGTGATGTGCGCGACGACGGCGAACCACGCCGGCACAGCGCGCATCCGGGGCCCAGGGGTCGCGTACAGGCGGAACAGGAACGTGGTGCACAGCGCGACGAGCACGATCGAGACCACGAAGTGCAGGCCGACGACGTACGGGTTCAGCTCGGTGAGCACGCTCAGGCCGCCGATGACCGCCTGGGCGGGGATGCCGAGTCCGGCGAGCAGGGTGAGCCAGAAGAGGTCCTTACGCTCCTTGCGGAGGCGAAGAATGGCGACGAACGCCACGATCGCCACGATCCCGAGCAGGACTCCGAGCAGCCGGTTGCCGAACTCGATGACGCCGTGGATGCCCATCTCCGGCGTGTTCACCAGCGAATCGGCCGTGCACTTTGGCCAGGTGGGGCAGCCGAGACCGCTCGACGTGAGGCGGACGAGGCCGCCTGTGCCGACCAGAACGATCTGCCCGACGAGGTAGATCCACGCGATGACCTTCAGGCGAATGTCCACGCGGTCGGGCAGCCAGGCGATGATGCGCTTCATTCTGGGTCTGTTTTCCTTGCTTCTTGGTCGGATACTCGGGCAACGCGCAGGCGCGTCTCTACTATTACCGGTCCGCACCTGTAGAATTGGTGGGTTCGAGAAACGCGCCCGATGCGCGTGCCTGCAGCTTCTTGCAGCCGGGGCGACGAAGCCCGAGTCTCCGAACAGTTTAGGTACGCACACCAGCCACCCGCACAATCACGACGCTTGTGCAGGTCGTGTATTCGACCTGTCCGAGGGAATGAGCCGGAATGATAGCCGGTTACGAGTGGAAGGAAACGAGGTAGATATGTCAGACATCCTGATCGACCGCCCCGAACTCGAGAGCCTTGGGCAATACGAGTTCGGCTGGGCGGACTCCGACACGGCGGGGCAGTCCGCGCGTCGAGGGATCTCGCCTGAGGTGGTGACCGATATCTCCGCGCTCAAGAACGAGCCGGACTGGATGCGCGAGCGTCGCCTCAAGGCGCTGCAGCTCTTCGAGCGCAAGCCGATGCCCACCTGGGGCGCCGATCTCTCCGAGATCGACTTCGACAACATCAAGTACTTCGTGCGGTCCACGGAGAAGCAGGCCCAGACCTGGGAAGACCTGCCGGAGGACATCCGCAACACGTACGAGAAGCTCGGCATCCCCGAGGCGGAGCGTCAGCGCCTCGTCGCCGGCGTGGCTGCTCAGTACGAGTCGGAGGTCGTCTACCACCAGATCCGCGAGGACCTGGAGCAGCAGGGCGTCATCTTCCTCGACACCGACACCGCGCTCAAGCAGTACCCCGAGATCTTCCAGGAGTACTTCGGAACGGTGATCCCGGCCGGCGACAACAAATTCGCCGCGCTGAACACCGCGGTGTGGTCCGGCGGCTCGTTCGTCTACGTCCCGAAGGGCGTGCACGTCGAGATCCCGCTTCAGGCATACTTCCGTATCAACACGGAGAACATGGGGCAGTTCGAGCGCACGCTGATCATCGCGGACGAGGACAGCTACGTGCACTACATCGAGGGCTGCACGGCGCCGATCTACAAGTCCGACTCTCTGCACTCCGCCGTGGTCGAGATCATCGTCAAGAAGAACGCCCGAGTGCGCTACACGACCATCCAGAACTGGTCGAACAACGTGTACAACCTCGTCACCAAGCGTGCGACGGCCGCCGAGGGCGCGACCATGGAGTGGATCGACGGCAACATCGGTTCCAAGGTCACGATGAAGTACCCGTCGATCTACCTGATGGGGGAGCACGCCAAGGGCGAGACCCTGTCCGTCGCGTTCGCCGGCCCGGGCCAGCACCAGGACGCCGGCGCGAAGATGATCCACATGGCGCCGTACACGCAGTCGTCGATCGTCTCCAAGTCGATCGCGCGCGGCGGTGGCCGCGCAGGCTACCGCGGTGAAGTGCGCGTGGATGCGAACGCGCACCACGCTGCCAACACGGTGCGCTGCGACGCTCTCCTGGTCGACTCGATCTCCCGCTCAGACACATACCCGGCGATCGACATCCGTGTCGACGACGTGCAGCTCGGGCACGAGGCGACCGTCTCGCGTGTGAGCGAGGAGCAGCTGTTCTACCTGATGTCCCGCGGTCTCCCTGAGGACGAAGCCATGGCGATGATCGTGCGCGGCTTCATCGAGCCCATCGCCAGGGAGCTCCCGATGGAATACGCACTCGAACTCAACAAGCTCATCGAGATGGGCATGGAAGGGTCTGTCGGCTAAATGACCACCGCCACCCCGAAGACCATCGAAACCGCGGGAACGGCAGCGCCGAAGCACATGCGCAGCGCTGTGCCCGTTCAGACCCGCTCCGACCGTTTCAAGTCCACCGTCGTCTCCGAGTTCCCGGATGTCACCGGCCGCGAGGCCGTCTGGAAGTACACGCCGGTCGCCCGCCTCGCCGAGCTCATCTCCGGAGAGCTGGACGGCGCGCCGTACGTGTTCGACGCGACCGTCGCATCCGGTGTCAGCACCGAATGGGTCGGTCGTGACGACGCGCGCATCGGCAGTGCGGGCACGCCGGAGGACCGGGCGTCCGCGAACGCCTGGACCGCCTTTCAGCAGGCGCTCGTCATCTCCGTCACCGGGGACGACGACAAGGAGTTCACCCTCACCCGCTCCGCGCTCGGCAGCGGTCCCCGTGCGGCGCACACCGTCGTCGTGGCCGCACCGAACAGCCGTGCGACGCTCATCCTGCAGAACAGCGGAGCGGCGCACCTCACCGAGAACGTCGAGTTCGTCCTCGGCGACGGCGCGCACCTCACGGTCGTGACCGTGCAGGAGTGGGACGACGACGCACTCCACGTCGCCACCCACTTCGCCAGCATCGGCAAGGACGCGCTGCTCAAGCACGTCGCCGTCACGCTCGGCGGCGGGGTCGTCCGGCTCAACCCGTCCGCGCATCTCGCGGGCGAGCGCGCGGACGCCGAGCTCTACGGCGCGTACTTCGCCGACGCAGGCCAGCACCTCGAGCAGCAGGTGTACGTCTTCCACGACGCCCCGGCCACCCGCAGTCGCGTCACATACAAGGGCGCACTGCAGGGCGTCGGAGCGCGCACGGTGTGGATCGGCGACGTGCTGATCGGCCCGAAGGCCGTCGGCACGGACACCTACGAGCAGAACCGCAACCTGGTGCTCACGGACGGCGCCCGCGCCGACTCCGTGCCCAACCTGGAGATCGAGACAGGCGACATCGTCGGGGCAGGCCACGCGAGCGCGACAGGCCGATTCGACGACGAGCAGCTCTTCTACCTGCAGTCCCGCGGGATCACGGAGGACGAGGCGCGCCGCCTGGTCGTCCGCGGCTTCCTCGCGGAGATCGTGCAGCAGATCGGCTCGCCTGCACTGCAGGAGCGCCTGCACGCAGCCATCGAGGCCGAGCTCGAGTCCGTCGTCACGGTGGGGAGCTGATGGGCACGCGCGTCTGCTCCGCCGACGAGCTGGTGGTCGACCAGGCCACCCGCGTCGTCGTCGAAGGCACCCCCATCGCCGTCGTCAAAGACTCGGCAGGAGCGATCCACGCCATCGGCGACACCTGCACGCACGGCGAGATCTCGCTGTCCGAGGGTTTCGTCGAGGGCGAGACGCTCGAGTGCTGGGCGCACGGCTCGCAATTCTCCCTCCTCACCGGAAAGCCCATGAACCTACCGGCGTACGAGCCGGTCCCCGTCTACCAGGTCGAGCTCATCGACGGTGACGTCTACATCGACCCGAACGCAACGAAAGAGATTTAGTCCATGTCAGTCCTTGAGATCCGCGACCTGCACGTCACCGTCGAGACGGAGCAGGGCGTCAAGCCCATCCTGAACGGCGTCGACCTGACCATCCGCGAGGGCGAGATCCACGCGATCATGGGCCCGAACGGCTCTGGCAAGTCCACCCTCGCGTACACGATCGCCGGGCACCCGAAGTACACCGTCACCGGTGGCACCATCACGCTCGACGGCGAGGACGTCCTCGCGATGACCGTGGACGAGCGCGCCCGCGCCGGCCTGTTCCTCGCCATGCAGTACCCGGTGGAGATCCCCGGGGTGACCAACACCAACTTCCTGCGCACCGCGAAGACCGCCATCGACGGCGAGGCGCCCTCGATCCGTTCCTGGGTCAAGGATGTCCGCGAGTCGATGGGAAAGCTCCGCATGGACTCGTCCTTCGCAGAGCGCAACGTCAACGAGGGCTTCTCCGGTGGAGAGAAGAAGCGCAACGAGATCCTCCAGCTCGAGCTCCTCAAGCCGAAGTTCGCGGTGCTCGACGAGACCGACTCCGGCCTCGACGTCGATGCGCTGAAGGTCGTCTCCGAGGGCGTCAACCGTGCCAAGGAGAACACCGGACTCGGCATCCTCCTCATCACGCACTACACGCGCATCCTGCGCTACATCAAGCCGGACTTCGTGCACGTCTTCGTCGCCGGCCGCGTGGCGGAGCAGGGCGGCCCAGAGCTGGCCGACCGGCTCGAGGAAGAGGGCTACGACCGCTTCGTGGACGCTCCGGAGCCGGCCAAGGCCGACGCCGCCGAGCTGACAGAGGCGTAGGCTTCCGGTATGCCCGCCACGCTGAGCCCCGCGCTCTTCGACCAGGTCGAAGAGGCGCTGAAAAACGTCATGGACCCCGAACTCGGGATCAACGTCGTCGACCTCGGCCTCATCTACGACCTGGCCTGGGACGACGAGAACAACGCCCTCATCATCTCGATGACGCTGACGAGCGCCGGCTGCCCACTCACCGATGTGCTCGAAGAGCAGACGGCTGAGAGCCTGGACGGCATCGTCGAGGCGTTCCGCATCAACTGGGTGTGGATGCCGCCGTGGGGTCCGGAGCGGATCACCGACGACGGGCGTGACATGATGCGCGCTCTCGGCTTCGCCATCTAGCGACACACACTGTGCGAGTGGTCCCGGACCGCCGCGAGCCCCGGCTCGTGCGCGGTCCGGGACCACTGGCGTGAACACGACACTTTACGAACGAATGGATTGACTGTGCTTGCCGTGCAAGACCTCGAGCTCCGAGTCGGAGCCCGGTTGCTCATGGAGAACGTGAGCTTCCGTGTCGCGCCCGGCGACAAGATCGGTCTCGTCGGCCGAAACGGAGCAGGGAAGACCACCCTCACCAAGGTGCTGGCCGGCGACCTGCTGCCCAACGGCGGCAAGGTGGACCGCACGGAGGAGCTCGGCTATCTGCCGCAGGACCCGCGCTCCGGCAACCTGGAAGACCTGGCTCGCACCCGCATTCTGGATGCTCGTGGCCTCGGCTCGATCGTCCTCGGCATGCAGCAGGCGACCGTCGACATGGCGAGCACGGACGAGAAGGTCTCCGCCGCCGCCATGAAGAAGTACGGCACGTTGGAGGAGCGCTTCCACATGCTGGGCGGCTACGCGGCCGAGGCGGAGGCCGCATCCATCGCGAGCAACCTCAACCTGCCCGATCGCATCCTCGACCAGCCGCTGAAGACGCTCTCCGGTGGTCAGCGCCGCCGCATCGAGCTCGCGCGCATCCTGTTCTCCGACGCGCGCACGATGATCCTCGACGAGCCCACCAACCACCTCGACGCCGACTCGGTGATCTGGCTGCGGGAGTTCCTCAAGAATTACACCGGCGGCTTCATCGTGATCTCGCACGACGTGGAGCTGGTCGGGGAGACCGTCAACCGCGTCTTCTATCTGGATGCGAACCGCCAGGTCATCGACATCTACAACATGGGCTGGAAGCACTACCAGCGCCAGCGCGCCGCCGACGAGGAGCGCCGCAAGAAGGAGCGCGCCAACGCCGAGAAGAAGGCGGGCGTGCTGCAGTTGCAGGCGGCCAAGTTCGGTGCGAAGGCGAGCAAGGCGGCCGCGGCCCACCAGATGGTGGCCCGCGCGGAGAAGCTGCTGGCCGGCCTCGAGGACGTGCGCGCCGTCGACCGCGTCGCCAAGCTGCGTTTCCCGACCCCAGCGCCCTGCGGCCGCACGCCGCTGCAGGCGAGCGACCTGTCCAAGAGCTACGGCTCGCTGGAGATCTTCACCGCCGTCGACCTCGCGATCGACCGCGGCTCCAAGGTGGTCGTGCTCGGCCTCAACGGTGCGGGCAAGACCACGCTGCTCCGGATGCTCGCCGGGGTCGACAAGCCGGACACCGGCCAGGTGGAGCCCGGCCACGGCCTCCGCATCGGCTACTACGCGCAGGAGCACGAGACGATCGACGTCGAGCGCTCCGTGCTGCAGAACATGATGTCGGCGTCACCGAACCTGGCAGAGACCGAGGCTCGCCGCGTGCTCGGCTCGTTCCTGTTCACCGGCGACGACTCGCACAAGCCTGCCGGGGTCCTCTCCGGCGGCGAGAAGACGCGTCTCGCCCTGGCGATGATCGTGGTCTCCGGCGCCAACGTGCTGCTGCTCGACGAGCCGACCAACAACCTGGACCCCGCGAGCCGTGAGGAGATCCTGGATGCGCTGGCGCATTACGAGGGTGCCGTCGTCCTGGTCAGCCACGACGAGGGCGCAGTCGAGGCTCTGAACCCGGAGCGCGTCCTCATCCTGCCCGACGGCGTCGAGGACCACTGGAACAAGGACTACCTGGAACTGATCTCGCTGGCCTAGCGAGCGCGTGCGCTCTGCGTGCTGAGTGCGGGTTCTCCCGCGCTCAGCGCGCGGCGTCGATCAGCTCGTCCTCCACGTCGGAGTCCGTGCGCTTCAGCGCGCGCTTCCGCTGCCGCTCCGCGGCCTTGGCCTGCTCTTCGGGGGTGTGCTCGTTGCGCTTGCGGTACTCCGTGAGCAGCGCGTAGCCGAGGCCGAAGAACCCGATCAGGGCGAAGATGATCCACTGGATCATGTACGACCAGTGGAGGCCCTCATCCTGGGTGGGAGGGTCGGTCACGGTGGGCGTCGGCGTGGAGGCCGGAGACGGCTTCTGCGAGTCGAGCAGGCCGTACGCGCCGGTGTACACGTCGTCCGTGTCGAGCTTCGACTTCACCACGGAGAGCTGGATGGTGCCGACCTGACGGCCGACCGCGGTGCGGCCCGGAATGGACGGCTCGCTGGCCTTGAGACGGGCGACGACGGTGACCGTGCCGGACGGTGCGGAGGGAACGTGGTCGGGCGCATCCGTGGTGTTGCCCGTCGGCACCCACCCGCGGTCGACGATGAACAGCGCGCCGTCCGCCGTGCGCAGCGGGGTGAGCACTTCGAAGCCTGGGCTGCCGTTGAACGGCCGGTTGCGCACCAGGAGTTCCTGGTCCTTCTCGTAGGTGCCGGTGACCTGAACGCGCGTCCATTCCTGGCCGGGCTGGTACGCGGTGAGGTCGGAGAGTTCGTCGGTGAGCGGGACGGGCTTCGAGTAGAAGTTGTCCGAGATGAGCGCGTTCGCGGCCGCGGCCTCTTTACTGCGGGCGAGCTGCCATGCGGACAGGCAGCCGCAGGCGATCGCGAAGGCGACGGCGAACGCCAGGTAGCCGAGCCAGCGCCGGGAGAACGCGAATCGCCAGCTGCCGTCGTTTCTGCCCGCGTCTGTGGCGGTGTCCCTGCCGGCGCCGCCGCCGCTCACGCCGTCGTCCTCTCGGACACGGGATGCAAGCTCAGTGGGAAGTCGCGGGCGCCCAAGAACTCTCTCAGGAAGTCGACGTGCTCGTCGCAGGCGAGCCAGACTTTCACGCGGTCCTCCGTGTGGATCTTCGGGTTGCGCCACTCGATGCGCCAGGACGCCTGCTCGCGACAGTTCGCTCGCGAGCAGGTCAGTGGTTCCGGTTCACCGAAGCCGATCACTCGTCCGTGTCCTTCGTGTCGTCGCGGGGTCCCGCCGGTGGCGGAGGGGTCATGGGAAGGATATTCCCCGGACGCTGAACTTCCGCTCGACGAGGGTCGGTGGAGACGTTAGCGACGACGACGGCGAAGTACGGGAGGAAGATGGCGCCGATGAGGGGGATGATCGCCCACCAGCCCGGCACGAACAGGATCGCGAAGATGCAGAGCACACGGATTCCCATGGCGACCGAATACTTGATCATCCGGTGTCGTCGCTCTTCGTCGGGTGAGAGCGGAAGATTCGTGATCGACTGGTGTGGCTGCTTCATGTGCGTTGGTCCAAGACTACGTCCATAAACTGGTGATCGTTTCTATTGAGAGGAAAATGCATGACTACCCAGCGCACCGTGCTCGTCACAGGAGGAAACCGCGGAATCGGCTACGCCATCGCGGAGGAGTTCCTGGCCCAGGGCCACAGGGTCGCCGTCACGGCGCGCTCGGGCGAAGGCCCTGACGGTGCGCTCACCGTGCGCGCCGACGTCACAGACGCCGTGGCGGTGGACGCGGCGTTCACGGAGATCGAGGAGAAGCTCGGCCCTGTCGAGGTGGTCGTCGCCAACGCGGGGATCACCCGCGACACCCTCCTGATGCGCATGACGGACGAGGACTTCGACACGGTGGTCGACACGAACCTCGGCGGCTCGTTCCGTGTCGTGAAGCGCGCATCCAAGGGGATGCTCAAGGCCAGGTTCGGCCGCATCGTGTTCATCTCCAGCGTTGTCGGCCTCTACGGCAGCGCCGGCCAGGTCAACTACGCAGCCTCCAAGGCCGGGCTGGTCGGCATGGCCCGCTCGATCACCCGCGAGCTCGGAGCGCGAGGGATCACTGCGAACGTGGTGTCGCCCGGCTTCATCGAGACCGACATGACGGCCGCCCTGCCGGAGACCCAGCAGGCCGAGTACAAGCGCAACATCCCCGCAGCGCGCTTCGCAACGGCGAACGAGGTCGCGAAGGTCGTGGCGTGGGTCGCAGGCGAGGACGCCGGCTACATCTCCGGCGCCGTCATCCCCGTCGACGGCGGCCTCGGCATGGGGCACTGAGCCGCAGCGGTCAGCCGCGCAGCCCGAGCAGGGGAAGCACCTGCGACAGGTCCTGGCGGTCGATCACCACGTCGGCCTCGGCGCGCACCTTCGGCTTCGCGTTGAACGCGATCGCCAGGCCGGCGACCGCCATCATCCGCAGATCGTTCGCGCCGTCGCCGATCGCGACCGTCCGGGCCAGCGGGATGGCCGCCTGATCCGCCCAGGCGCGCAGCGCGGCGGCCTTGGCCTCCGCGTCCACGACCCCGCCTGTCACGGCTCCGGTGAGGACGCCGTCGACGACCTCGAGCCGGTTGGCGCGCCAGTGGTCGAGGCCGAGGCGTTCGCCGAGCGGGTCGAGGGTTTCGTGGAAGCCGCCGGAGACGACGCCGACGACGCCGCCGGCTGCGTGTACGCCCGCGATCAGCTCCGGCACGCCATCGGTGACCGTGATGCGCTCTCCGACGCGTGAGAACACGGACGAGGGGAGTCCCGCGAGGGTCTTCACCCGCTCGCGCAGGCTCTGCTCGAAGTCGAGCTCTCCGCGCATCGCACGCTCGGTGACCTCCGCCACCTCCTGGCGCGCGCCTGCCTCCTCTGCCAGCAGCTCGATCACCTCGTCGTGGATGAGGGTCGAGTCGGCGTCGAGGACGACAAGGAAGCGCGGGGCGCTGCGTGGTGCGGTGGAACGGGATGCTGTTCGGTGATCACTGCCGGTCATGGAACGACGTGCACTCCCTTGCCGACCACGGTGAGACCGGAGTCGGTGACGGTGAAGCCTCGTGCGCGGTCGCGCTCGGGGTCGACGCCGATGGATGCGCCCTCCGCCACCACCACGTCCTTGTCCAGGATCGCGCGGCCGACGAACGCGTTGGCGCCGATCACCGCGCGCTCGAACACGACGGAGTCGACGACCTTGGCGCCGGAGTCCACCTTCGCCCACGGTCCGAGGACGCTGCGCTCGAGGTGTGCGCCGGAGATCACGGAGCCGAGCGACACGATCGAGTCGATGGTCGTGCCGAGCGCTCCGCGGCCGTCGCGGACGATCTTCGCCGGGGGAGAGTTCAGCACCTGGCTGAAGATCGGCCACTCGCGGTTGTACAGGTTGAACACCGGAAGGGCGGAGATGAGGTCCTGGTGGGCTTCGAAGAACGAGTCGATCGTTCCCACATCCCGCCAGTAGTACCGGTCGCGGTCGGTCGAGCCAGGCACGTCGTTGCGGTTGAAGTCGTAAACAGCGGCCTCGTCGCGCGACACGAAGTCCGGAATGATGTCGCCGCCCATGTCGTGGTTGGAGTCAGGGCGGTCGCCGTCGCGCACGACGGCGTCGATCAGGGCGTCGGCGTCGAAGACGTAGTTGCCCATGGATGCGAGCACCTCGTCCGGCGAGTCAGGCAGCCCGATCGGGTCACTCGGCTTCTCTCTGAACGCGCTGATGCGGTCTGCCCGTTCCGGGTCGACCTCGATCACGCCGAACTGGTCGGCGAGACCGATCGGCTGCCGGATCGCAGCCACGGTCGCCGGTGCGCCGGAGGCGATGTGGGCCTCGATCATCTGGCCGAAGTCCATCCGGTATACGTGGTCTGCTCCGACGACGACCACGATGTCGGGCTTCTCGTCGCGCAGCAGGTTGAGGCTCTGCAGGATGGCATCGGCCGATCCACTGAACCAGCGCTTGCCCAGGCGCTGCTGCGCAGGCACGGACGCGATGTACGAGTTGAGCATGCCGTCGAGGCGCCAGGTCTGCGAGACGTGACGGTCGAGGCTGTGCGACTTGTACTGCGTCAGCACGACGATCTGGCGCAACTGCGAATTGATGAGGTTCGAGAGCGCGAAGTCGATGAGGCGGTACTGTCCGCCGAACGGAACGGCCGGCTTCGCGCGGTCGGCCGTCAACGGCATCAACCGCTTCCCTTCGCCACCCGCGAGAACAATGCCGAAGATCTTCTTGCCTGCCATGCCACCACAGTAGAGGCAACATGCGACCTGTACTAGCGTTCACGACATGCGCGTTGATCTTCTGACCCGGGAATACCCGCCGGACATCTATGGCGGAGCCGGTGTCCACGTGACCGAGCTGGTGCGCGCGCTGCGCGCGGACACCGAGGTGCAGGTGCGCTGTTTCGGCGAGCCGCGCGACGAGGCGGACGTGCACGCATACCGCGTGCCGCATGAACTCGCCGGGGCGAATGCCGCGATCAGCACACTCGGGGTCGACCTGCAGATGGCGCAGGACTGCGGGGGAGCCGACCTGGTGCACTCGCACACCTGGTACGCGAACGGCGCCGGCCACATCGCGAAACTGCTGCACGGCATCCCGCACGTCGTCACCGCGCACAGCCTGGAGCCGCTGCGCCCGTGGAAGGCCGAACAGCTCGGCGGCGGATACCGCGTGTCGAGCTGGGCGGAGAAGACGGCGTTCGAGGGCGCGGACCGCGTCATCGCGGTGAGCGAGGGGATGCGTCGCGACATCCTCGGCGCGTACCCCGCCCTCGACCCGGAGAATGTGACCGTGATCTACAACGGCATCGACCTGGAGCGCTGGCGCCCGCTCGACGACCAGGAGCGCGCGCGGGCGCTCGGCATCGACCCCGACCGCCCTGCCGTGATCTTCGTCGGCAGGATCACCAGGCAGAAGGGTCTGCCGTACCTGTTGCGCGCTGCCAGGCTCCTGCCGCAGGAGGTCCAGGTCATCCTCTGCGCAGGGGCTCCGGACACGCCGGAGATCATGGCGGAGGTGACGCGCGGCGTCGAGCAGCTCCAGGAGGAGCGCGACGGCGTGGTGTGGATCGACAGGCTGCTGTCGCAGGAGGAGCTGCGGGTGGCGCTGACCGCATCCACTGTCTTCGTCTGCCCGTCCATCTACGAGCCGCTCGGGATCGTGAACCTGGAGGCGATGGCCTGCGGGCTGCCGGTCGTCGGCACGGCGACGGGAGGAATCCCCGAGGTGATCGTGGACGGCGTCACCGGAAGGCTCGTGCCCATCGCCCAGGCGACGGACGGCACAGGAACGCCGACCGATCCGGATGCGTTCGTCGCCGACTTGGCCGCCGCGCTGACCGAGGTGGTCGGCGACGGGGAGCGTGCTGCGCTGATGGGCAGCGCCGGCCGGTTGCGGGCGGAGACGGCGTTCAGCTGGGAGTCGATCGCGGAGCAGACACGGGAGCTGTACCGGTCCGTCACAGCCTGACGCCGCCGCTAGGCTAGAGGGTATGTCCAGCGTTCTCCAGCTTCACGATGTGTCCGTTGTCCGCGACGGGAATACGGTTCTCGACTCGGTGAACTGGACGGTGGAGCCAGACGAACGCTGGGTGGTCCTCGGACCGAACGGTGCAGGCAAGACCACGCTCCTGCAGATCGCCGCCGCTGCGCTGCACCCCACCTCCGGTGAGGCGGAAGTGCTCGGCGAGCCCATCGGCCACAGCGACCTGTCCGAGCTGCGCCCGCGGCTCGGCTTCGCGTCGAGCGCCCTCGCCAGGCGCATCCCGCGCAACGAGACAGTGCTCGACGTCGTGATGACGGCGGCGTACGCGGTCACCGGCCGGTGGAACGAGGAGTACGAGGAGATCGACGAGCGTCGCGCCCGCCGCGTGCTCGGCGAGTGGAACCTCGACCACCTGGCCGAGCGCTCCTTCGGCAGCCTGAGCGACGGCGAGCAGAAGCGCGTCCAGATCGCCCGCTCGGTGATGACGGACCCGGAGATCCTGCTGCTCGACGAGCCGGCGGCGAGCCTCGACCTCGGCGGCCGTGAGGAGCTGTTGCAGCTGCTCGGCGGATACGCCAGCGACGCCGACTCGCCCGCCATCGTCATGGTCACGCATCACGTCGAAGAGATCCCGCTCGGCTTCAACAGGGCCCTGCTGCTCGCGAACGGCGCTGTCGCCGCCCAGGGCACCCTCGATGAGGTCATCACCGCTGATCGCCTCAGCGACACGTTCGGTGTGGATTTGGACCTCACCGAGCAGGACGGCCGCTACGCCGTCCGGGCGCGTCGCGGCACCGCGGACTGAACATCTGCTAAACTCGATAGCTGGCCCACCAGCCGACATACTTTCCGCCCTGTGCTTTCCACGCACGGGCACGACCGACAAATCACTACGCAACAAGGAAGTCCTGATGAAGACTGACATCCACCCCGACTACGCTCCGGTGGTTTTCCGCGACCTGGCCTCGGGTGCGACGTTCCTCACGCGCTCGACCGTGACGAGCGAGAAGACGATCGAGTGGGAAGACGGCACCGTCTACCCGGTGATCGACGTTGAGATCTCCTCGGAGTCGCACCCGTTCTACACGGGCAAGCAGCGCATCATGGACTCGGCCGGTCGCGTCGAGAAGTTCAACTCGCGCTACAAGAACTTCGGCAAGTAAGACTGCCAACGTCGAAGGCCCCGACCGTTCTGGTCGGGGCCTTCGTCGTAGGCGCCGCGTCTGGGCGGCGCCAACGCGGATCAGTACGTGTACGTGGACGGGTTCGCGGCGATGATCGCGACGATCGCGATCGTGAAGATGATGCCGATCACGATCTCGGCGAAGCCGATGATGACGGCGGCGATGGCGAGGCCGCGGCCCTGCTCGCCGGTCTTCTTGATCTGGGAGAGGGCGACGAAGCCCAGGATGATGCCGACGATGTTCACGAAGAACGCCAGGATGAAGGCCACGATGGCCATGGTGTTGTAGCCGCGAGCTGCAGGGGCGCCCTGGTACGGCTGCTGGTACGGCTGCTGCTGGGGCGGAAGGGGCTGTGGGTTGAGGTCTGAATCGCTCATACCCGTTATGTTACCGGTCAGCAGATTCTAAGCCAACCGACAGAAATACACACTTATGCATGGAACTCAGCGCAGCGGCCAGTCGCCGGACGTCGTGAAGTGCGGGTCGCGCACGCGGCGCATGTACTCCTGGAAGTCGGCGGCCTGCTCGCGGCACCAATCCACCTGCATCCTGTGCAGCTCCGCCGCCTCGAAGGCCAGGGCTTCGGTGTGCACCCTGGCGAGCGCCTGTGCCACCCGGCCGGCCGCGATGGCGTCCGCGCCCGCATCGTGCGCGTCCGTGAGGTCGACGCCGTAGTAGGTCGCCGTGACCTCGAGGGTGCGCTTGCCTCTGCGGTACTTGTCCACGGCCTTGTCGATGACCAGAGGGTCCACGATGGGACCGGGGGAGACGAGCGGGGCGACGCTGTGACGGCGCGCTTCGCGGTCGAGCAGCGTGAAGTCGTACGGCGCGTTGTACGCCACGACCGGGATGCCGCGGCTGAACAGGTCGCGGAGCGCCTCCACGATCTGCGCGGTGGCCGCTGAGGCGTGCATCCCGTTGCTGCGCGCGTGTTCGGTGGTGATGCCGTGCACCGCTGTGGCGCCGGCGGGGATCTCGACGCCGGGGTCGACGAGCCAGTCCTGGCGCTGCACGATGGTGCCGGTGTGGTCGAGGAGTCCGACGTGCGCCGTGACGATGCGCGCCGACTCCACGTCGATGCCGGTGGTCTCCAGATCGAAGACGCCCAATTCCTGATGCCACTCACTCATGGAATCAGCGTATGAGCGACCACTGTCAGCCCGGGGACCGACACGGCGAACCACGGATGCGCCCTGCCGGCTCCCAGCCGGGCGAGCGCGTCAGTTGTGCCGAGGCTCGATGTGCAGCCAGTAGAAGTTCTGCGTCCCCAGGGTCAGCGTGAAGCGGCCGTCCTCCGCGACGGTCGGGAACTCCGCACCGCCGAACAGGTCGTAGAGGGTCGCGCCGGCGAACTCAGGCGCCTCCAGCGAGACGGAGACCGGGTTGTGCGCGAACGAGAACACGCACAGCACGTCTTCCGGCTGGTCGCCGAAGTGCGTGCCGCTGCCCTCGTAGGAGCGCACGAACGCGAGCACCGACTCGTGGTTGGTCTGCAGAACACGGATCGTGCCGAGGCCGAACACCGGATGCGCCTTGCGCACGTGGATGACGTTGCGGATCCAGTGCAGCAGCGAGCGCGACTGGGCGAGCTGCGCCTCCACGTTGACCTGGTTGTAGTGATAGACCAGCGACTGGACCACGGGCAGGAACAGCTTGCCTGGGTCGGCGGTGGAGAACCCGGCGTTGCGGTCGGGCGTCCACTGCATGGGCGTGCGCGAGCTGTCGCGGTCGGGCAGCCAGATGTTGTCGCCCATCCCGATCTCGTCGCCGTAGTAGAGGAACGGGCTTCCCGGCAGGGAGAACAGGAGCGCGTGCGCGAGTTCGAGCTCCGCACGCGAGTTGTCGAGCAGCGGTGCGAGGCGGCGGCGGATGCCGATGTTGGCGCGCATCCGTGGGTCGTATGCGTACCAGCCGTACATCGCCTGGCGGTACTCCTCGCTCACCATCTCGAGCGTGAGCTCGTCGTGGTTGCGCAGGAACACGCCCCAGGCGGAGCCGTCCGGAACGTCCAGGGTCTCGGACAGCACCCGCACGAGCTCGGCGGACTGCTGCGAGCGCAGCGCGTAGAAGATGCGCGGCATGACGGGGAAGTCGAAGGCCATGTGGCACTCAGGCTCGTCCTCCGTGCCGAAGAACGCGGCGACCTCGCGCGGCCACTGGTTCGCCTCGGCGACCATCATGCGGCCTGGATACTCGCGGTCGACCATCTCGCGGAGCTTCTTGATGAACTCGTGCGTCTTCGGCTCGCCCTCTCCGTTGCCCTCGTCGGACTCGTAGAGGTAGGGGATCGCATCCAGCCGGAAGCCGTCGACGCCGAGATCGAGCCAGAACCGCACGATCTCGAACATCGCATCGTGCACGGCCGGGTTCTCGAAGTTGAGGTCGGGCTGGTGCGAGAAGAAGCGGTGGAAGTAGTACTGGCGGCGCGCCTCGTCGAACGCCCAGTTGGAGTCCTCTGTGTCGACGAAGATGATGCGGATGTCCGGCCACTTGTCGTCGGTGTCGTTCCAGACGTAGAAGTCGCCGTACGGCCCCTCCGGGTCGGAGCGGGACTGCTGGAACCACTCGTGCTGGTCGGACGTGTGGTTCATCGGCAGGTCGATGATGATGCGCATGTTGCGCTCGTGCGCCTTGGTCACGAGGTCGCGGAACTCGTCGATCGTGCCGAACTCCGGCAGGATCGCGCGGAAGTCGGACACGTCGTATCCGCCGTCGCGCAACGGGGACTGGAAGAACGGAGGGAGCCAGAGCGCGTCGATCCCGAGCCACTGCAGGTAGTCGAGCTTGGAGGTGAGCCCGGCGAGGTCGCCGGAGCCGTCGCCATTGCTGTCGACGAACGATCGCACCATCACTTCGTAGAAGACGGACCGGCGATACCACTGCGGATCCAGGGTGAGCCCGGGCAGCGTGATGGGCGCAGTGAAACTCACGGTTCTCCTTCCGGCGCGAAGCCGATGCAAGCGATTACAACCAGTCGAGTCTAGGTGCACGCGCCGGTGCTCTGTCCAGTCCTGGCAGCACATTGCCGGATGCGGTGATCCGCGCTGCCTAGACTGGTCTGCGATGACCGCTTCCTCGCCATACGCAGCTTCACCGTACGCCGACGCGCTCGGCCGTCTCCCGGTGCGCACAGCCGACGTGTCCGTCCTCGGTGGCACCACCCGCTACTGGGACTACGGCGACCCCGCCGCGCAGACGACGCTCGTGCTCGTGCACGGGTTCCGCGGCGACCATCACGGCCTCGAGCCCGTCGTCGCGCAGCTCGGCGGGGTGAGGATGATCTCGCCCGACCTTCCGGGCTTCGGCGCATCCACTCCATTGACGGAGGCGAAGCACGACATCGACGGCTACGCGCGCTGGCTCAGGGCGTTCGTGCGCGAGCTCGGCATCGACGGCAGGTTCGTGCTGCTCGGTCACTCCTTCGGGTCGATCGTGGTCTCGGCGGCTCTGGCCGATGCGACGGCTCCGGATGCGCTGCACCCGAACGACGTGGTGCTGGTGAACCCGATCGGGCAGCCGGCGCTGGAGGGACCGCGCGGCATCATGACGCGGCTCGCGATCTTCTACTACTGGCTCGCTGCAGCACTGCCCCGAACGCTCGGCTTCGGCCTGCTGCGCAATCGTGCGATCGTGCGCGTGATGAGCGTGACGATGGCGAAGACCAAGGACAAGGCGCTCCGGCGCTGGATCCACGACCAGCACGACCGCTACTTCAGCGCGTTCAGCGACCGCGAGGTGGTGCTCGACGCCTTCCGCGCCTCCGTGTCGCACGACGTCAGCGAGTACGCGGCGCGCATCCAGGAGCGCACCTTGCTGGTCGCTGCTCAGAAGGACGACATCACACCGCTGTCGGCGCAGTACCGCCTGCAGACCCTGTTCCCGGATGCGCGACTCGTCGTGATCCCGGACGTCGGCCACCTGATCCACTACGAGACGCCGACCGAAGCGGCGCGAGCGATCGAGGACTTCCTGGCATGAGGATCGTCTTCGACTGCCGCTACACCAGGATCGGCCGCCACGACGGGATCAGCCGGTACACGGCGGGCCTCGTCGCCGCGCTGGCGAAACGCCATGCCGTCACCATGCTCATCAGCGACCACCGTCAGCTCGAGATGCTGCCGCACCTGCCGTGGGAGCTGATCGGCTCGCCGACCAGCGCCGGCGAGCCGTGGGTGGCCAGGCAGGTCAACAGGCTCAAGCCGGACGTGGTGTTCACGCCGATGCAGACCATGGGCGGCTGGGGCCGCCGGTACCGGCTCGTGCTCACCGTGCACGACCTCATCTACTACCGCAACCGCACCCCACCGCGCGACCTGCCTGCCCCCATCCGGTTGCTGTGGCGGCTCTACCACCTGGCCTGGTGGCCGCAGCGGATGCTGCTCAACCGGTCGGATGCGGTGGTGACCGTTTCGCAGACCACCAAGCAGCTCATCGCCGAGCACAGGCTCACCCGCCGTCCGGTGCACGTCGTGCCGAACGCGGCAGACATGCCGGAGCTCGATCCGGTACGGGCGGCCAGGACGAGCCCGGAGTCGAAGTCGCTCGTCTACATGGGCTCGTTCATGCCGTACAAGAACGTCGAGACGTTGGTGCGCGCCGCCGCCCTGCTTCCCGACTACGAACTGCACCTGATGAGCAGGGTGTCCGACGCAGAGCGGGAGCGCCTGACGGCCGTTGCGCCGGATGCGCGGATCGTGTTCCACAACGGGGCGAGCGACGAGGAGTACGCGGAGACGATCGCCGCGGCCACGGCCCTGGTGACGGCGTCGCACGACGAAGGCTTCGGTATCCCCCTGGTGGAGTCGATGACCCTCGGCACCCCCGTGGTGGTCAGCGACATCCCGATCTTCCGCGAGATCGGGGGAGAGGCCGCCCTGTTCTTCGCGCCGGACTCCGCAGAGGAAGCGGCCGCGCGCATCCGGCACCTGGAGGAGGACGGCGTGTGGGCGGCGCGCTCGGAGGCGTCGAAGCGCGAGGCGGCGCGGTTCACCTGGGATGCGTCGGCTGAACATCTTCTCACGGTGCTGACCGCTGCCGCGGCGAGGGCGAAACGGAAGCTCGATTGATGTCATAATCGCGAGAGCCCGGAGCGGGCACGCGAACAGTGGGGGACATTGATGCCAGATCGTGGGCGCTATTTCGGACGGCTAACGGCGGGGCTGACGGCGTCGGCCGTCGTCGTGGCGAGTGTGTTCGCCGGGGCGGTGCCGGCGAGTGCAGTGCCAGCGGGAGCCCCGAAATTGGCAGTCATCGGCACGGTGACGACGGGCGGCCCTGCAACCGGCCTCGCGGTCGACGCGGCGAAGCACACCCTCTACGCTCTCGAACCCGGTCATGCGAGCAGCCGCCTCGTCGCGATCGACACAGCCACGAGCTCAGCGATCGGTTCCCTCGCGCTGCCAGACGTTCCGCAGAGTATCTCCATCGACGCGGCGCGCGGGTTCGTCTACCTGACGATCGCCGACCTCGCGACGGGCTCAGCGTCCCTGTGGGTCGTCAGCACGGTGACGAAGGCCCGTGTGGCGACGATCTCGCTGGGGTCGCAGCTCATTTCCGGAGCAGTAGGGGACAGCGGCATCGCGGTCGACCCGGCTACCGGCACCGTGCGCGTGGCCTGGATCACCCCCAACTTCGGAATGTCGCCGGCGGAAGCCGTGCTGACAGCGTCGCAGATCACCGCTGCCGTCGGCGGCGCGACCGTGACGCCGACTGTGTCGCATGTTGCATCGACGACGCAGCAGTCCGTGGGCGTCGGCGTGGATGCGACCGGAGGAGTCGCGTACGTAGCCGCTGGCGGACTCTCCGGCTCATCGCTGTACGCGTTCGACGCCGCGTCGAACGCGGCGACTGCCACCATCCCTATTGCCGGTATCCCGAACACCCTCGCGGTCGACCCGTCGACGGGAACGGTCTTCGTCTCTCAGCGCGTCGGCTCCGGCTACTCCGTCGCGGTCGTGCCACGGGGTGCCGGAGCGCCGAGCGCCACCATCGCCCTTCCGGCGCAGGCGCAGGCGCTCCGCGTCGATCCGGGTACAGGGACGCTCTACGCGGCCGTCTCGCAGCCCTTCGAGGGCGGAACAGTGAACGAGTTGATTGCGATCAGCACTGCGTCCCTCGCGGTTCTCGCGGAGGCTCCGGTGCCGACGCCTGGAGCCCTTGCGGTCGACAGTACGACGAACACCGCGTATGTCTCGGGTGTCGCCGGTTCGAACGCATCCATCACGGAACTCCGCCGAATGAATGTCTCCAGGGTCGCAGGCGCCGACCGCTACGCCACCTCAGTGGCCGTGTCGAAGAAGGAGTTCCCTGGGACAGCGCCCGTCGTATACATCGCCTCCGGCGCCAACTATCCGGACGCTCTCTCCGCCGGACCAGCGGCTGCGAAGAGCGGCGGCCCCCTGCTGCTGTCGACGCCGACCGGGTTGACGGGCGACGTCGCCGCAGAGGTCACGCGGCTGGAGCCGTCGACCGTCGTCGTGGTCGGCGGAGCCGCCTCCGTGTCGAATGCTGTTCTGGCGCAGTTGAAGGCCGCGGCTCCGGCGGCGACCGTGTCACGAGCGGCAGGTGACGACCGGTTCCTGACCTCGCGGGCCGTGGTTTCCGGCGCATTCAGCACCGCGAGCACCGTGTACCTCGCGTCTGGCTCCAACTTCCCCGACGCGCTGTCAGCCGGTGGCGCAGCAGGGGCGAAAGGTGCTCCGATCCTGCTCGTCGATGGTGCAGCTGGATCGGTCGACTCGGCCACGGCCGCGCTGCTGACGAAGCTGAAGGCCAAGAACATCGAACTCGTCGGCGGCACCGCCGCCGTATCGTCAGGCGTCGCTTCGTCCCTCACGCATGCCGGATACACGGTGTCACGGCTGGCAGGCTCCGACCGGTATGCAACGGCCCTCGCGGTCAACGGCAACGCGTACGCACACGCATCCACAGCCGTGATCGCGACCGGCTTCGGGTTCCCCGATGCGCTCTCCGCGACGAGCTGGGCAGGAACGACAGCGTCGCCGCTCTACCTCGCGCCTGGGAGCTGCGTGCCGCGCGGAGTGCTGAGCGACCTCGCTCGCCTCGGCGTCGGCTCTGTCACCCTGATCGGGGGCCCGGCGGTCCTCACCAGTTCCGCCGAGTCCCTCGCCCCATGCGCCTGGTGACCCGAGGTTCTCCGCGAGTCACGACGTGCCGGTGATCGCGCCGTTACCAACGGAGCGAGCGGTGCTGACCGCTGCCGCGGCGAGGGCGAAACGGAAGCTCGATTGATGTCATAATCGCGAGACGTGCACAGGTGCACTTTTCGAGTGGGGGAGAATTCGATGCTGGGTAAACGGTGGATCAGGACGGCCGCGGCCGTCGGAATCGCGGCGGCGACCGCGATCGCAGGGACAATGCTCGGGGCGATGCCGGCGAACGCCGCCCAGTCGATGTATCGGATCGTCAACACGCTGCCTGCTGCGCCGGGCACCGATCCGTGGGCGACCATCCCGACGATGGCCATCGACCCGGCGACGAACACGATGTTCGCCCTGGTGTCGAGCAGCACCGCCAGCAGCCTGACGGTGCTCGACCTCGCCGCAGGCTCGGTGAGCAAGACGCTTCCGCTTCCGCGCATCCCGAACGGGGTCGACATCGACGCAGGACGCGGGCTCGTGTACGTGACGATTGCGGACACCACCGCCGGCACGGCTTCACTGGCCGTGTTCTCGACGACGACGAAGACCCAGGTGGCGACCATCCCGCTCGGCAGCGTGAACCTCGTGGGCAGCAGCGGCAACAGTGGGATGGCCGTCGACACAGCGACAGGCTCGGTCTACCTGGTCGGTACACGATCCGTCGGCGGCACGCAGACGCCGTCCATCCTGGTGCTGACGGCGGCGCAGATCGCCTCCGCCATCGGCGGCACAGGCGTGACACCGACGGCCGTGCCGCTGCCGTCGACGACGCAGGGCCCATCCGCTGTCACTGTCGACGCGGCAGCGGGCATCGTGTACGCCGTGACGATGTCGCCGACCGCCTCCACGCTGTACGCGTTCAGCACGGCGACGAACGCGCTGACGAAAACGGTTCCGCTGACCGGAGTCGCGGACGTGGCGACGGTCGACCCTGCGACGGGCACCGTGTACGTCTCCCGTCGCACGGCGCCGTCGGCGACCACGTACGAGCTGGCTCTCGTGCCGCGCGGCGCATCCGCCGTATCGTCGACCATCGAGCTTCCCGCGCAGGCGGAATCGCTCGAGGTCGATCAGACCGCAGGCACGCTCTATGCCGCCGTCTCCCAGCCGTTCGAGGGCGGGACGATCAACGAGGTGTTCGCGATCGACACCGCCTCGAAGGAGGTCGTCGCCGGTCTGCCCGTCACGACCCCGGCCGACGTCGCGGTGAACCCGACCACGGGCACGGCCTATGTCTCGGGTGCACGCTCCGGGGACACCCTGATCTCCGTCCTCCGGAAGCTCACCACCGACCGGGTGGCTGGCAGCGACCGCTTCGCGACCTCTGTTGCGGTTTCGAAGAAGGCGTTCCCCGGCACCGCCCCGGTGGTCTACGTGGCGTCCGGGCTGAACTACCCGGATGCCCTCGCCGCCGGTCCCGCCGCCACGAAGCGGGGTGGACCGCTCCTGCTCACGCCGCCGACCGGCCTCACAGCGGATGTCGCCGCTGAGGTCTCCCGACTCAAGCCGACGACGATCGTGGTCGCCGGAGGCCCGGCCTCCGTATCGGATCACGTGCTCAGTCAGCTGCGATCGGCCGCGCCGTCGGCGACGGTGAGCCGGGCAGCGGGAGACGACAGGTTCGCCACGTCGCGCTCGGTGGCGAAGGGCGCGTTCTCCACGGCGAGCACGGTCTACCTCGCCTCCGGCGCGAACTTCCCCGACGCACTCTCTGCGGGCGGGGCAGCCGGATCGAAGGGCGCGCCGGTGCTCCTCGTCGATGGGGCGGCGAGCTCCGTCGACTCCGCCACGGCGGCGCTGCTGAAATCCCTCGGCACGAAGAAGGTCGAGTTGGTCGGAGGGTCGGCTGTCATGTCGTCAGGGGTGGAGTTGTCTCTGACCCAGAGCGGCTACACGGTCGATCGCCTCGCCGGACAGGATCGGTACGCCACCGCGGAAGCGGTCAATGTGAGCACGTATCCCACCGCATCCACCGCTGTCATCGCAACCGGATTCGGCTATGCCGATGCCCTCGCGGCGAGCAGCTGGGCGGGAAAGACGTCGTCGCCGCTGTACCTCGCGCCGGGGAGCTGCGTGCCGAGCGGAGTGCTGGCCGATATGGGGCGCCTCGGTGTCCGGACCGTCACCCTGGTCGGAGGTCCGACCGTGTTGAACGCCGGGGTCGAATTCCTCACGCCGTGCGATGGGCTGTAGTCCGCGCGCCTGACTGAGAACAGAGGGAGTCAGAGCTCAGAGGGCCAGAGCACGGCGGGTCAGAGCACGGACGCGGTGAACAGATCCCGGTCTTCCGGGTGCAGGTTGAAGCGGTCGAGGGTGAGGGTTCCGTCTTCGTAGACGAACTCGTGCACGGAGCCGTTCGGGATGACCTCACCCGGGCCGGGACGCGCGTGGCCGGTGACGTGGCGCACCAGCGATCCGATCACGCCACCGTGGCTGACGACGATGACGGACTCTCCTGGGTGCTGCTCGCCCAGCGCAAGCAGGGCGGGCAGCGCACGCTCCACGACCTCGTCGCGCGACTCGCGGCCTGGCACCGGCGTTCCCTCCGGCCAGCGGGCCAGGATCTCGGCTCCGGTGAGGCCCTCCGCGTCTCCGTAGCGGCGCTCGGCGACCTCGGGGAGTGGGCGGGGCGCATCCAGACCGGTGTGCGACGCGATGATGCTCGCCGTCTCCGTCGCTCGGCTCAGCGGGCTGGCGTAGATGGCGTCGTAGCGTCCTCCGGCGAGCGCGCGGCCCGTGGCATCGGCCTGTTCGCGTCCAGTGCCGTTCAGCGGGATGTCGCTCGACCCCTGGATGCGCTTGGCGAGGTTCCAGTCGGTCTGACCGTGGCGAACGAGGGAGATTCTGGTCACGCGCGTCCTTTCATCGCGGACGCGGAGGCCGCCTGGAGCTAGGTGAGTCTGGCGGCGAGTTCGACGAGTGTCTCCGTCGTCCCTGCGTTCAGCTTAATGGTCGCGCGGCCGTCGCCCTTCGTCTCGCCCCTGTTCACGATCACGATGGGGAGCTTGCGGCGCCTGGCCTCCTCCAGCAACCGGATGCCCGAGTTGACCGCCAGGGACGAACCGGCGATCAGCAGCGCGTCCGAGCTGCGGACCAGTGCGCTCGCCTCGCGGTACTTCTCCGCGGGGATGAACTCGCCGAAGAACACCACGTCCGGCTTGAGGTGGCCACCGCAGACGGTGCAGTCCGGAACCTGGAACGCATCCACATCGGTGACGATCGCGTCGCCGTCCGGGGCGATCTCGACTGCGCCGTCCGCATCCAGCCACGGGTTGGCCTGCTCGATGCGGGCGGCGATGGCCTCGCGGGCGAAGATCTGGCCGCAGACCAGGCAGAGCACCCTGTCCATCGCGCCGTGCAGGTCGACGACCTTGCGGGAACCTGCCTGCTTGTGCAGGCCGTCGACGTTCTGCGTGACGACGCCGTTGGCAGCGCCGCCGAGTTCGAGCGCTGCGATGGCGCGGTGCCCGTCGTTCGGGGCGGCGGCGGCGAACCGGCGGTAACCGAGGTGGCTGCCTGCCCAGTAGCGCTTGCGGTATGTGTCGTCGGCGAGGAACTGCTGGAACGTCATCGGCGTGCGCTTCGGCGCGCCCTCGCCTCGGTAGTCGGGGATGCCGGAGTCGGTCGAGACGCCTGCGCCGGTGAGCAGGGCGAACCGGCGTCCTGCCAGCAGCTCGACCGTCCTGTCGAGGTCGCGCGCCAGCTCGGCAGAGAGCTCCGTCGTCACTGTTGCCACGTGCGCCTCCTGTCGATGCTTCTTGCAGTCTAAACACGCGAGTTTTCCGGAATGTTTCCGACGACTGGCAATCTGGAAGCTGCACCGCGATCCTCCGGTGCATGACGAGAGGCTTCCGCCGTGCGCATCCATCGCATCACCGACCTGACAGCAGACGGGCTCGCGGACTATTCGCGGCTCACCGACGTCGCCCTGCGGCGCGTAAGCGAGCCGGAGGGCGGGCTGTACATCGCGGAGTCGTCGAAGGTCATCACGCGCGCGCTGGGTGCCGGACACCGGCCGCGCTCCGTGCTGCTGCAGGAGCAGTGGCTGGCCGACCTGGAGCCGCTGCTCGCCGACTACCCCGACGTGCCGGTGTTCGTGGGGGAGAGCGGCGTGCTGGAGGAGCTCACCGGCTACCACCTGCACCGCGGAGCCCTCGCGGCGATGCACAGGCCAGAGCTGCCCGAGCCCGCGTCGCTGCTGCGGGATGCACGGCGCGTCGTGGTGCTGGAGGACATCGTCGACCACACCAACGTCGGGGCGATCTTCCGCTCGGTCGCCGGGCTCGGCGCAGACGCCGTGCTGGTGAGTCCGCGCTGTGCAGACCCGCTGTACCGCAGGAGCGTGCGGGTGAGCATGGGCACGGTGCTGCAGGTGCCGTGGACGCGCATCCCGGAGTGGGACGAGGCGGCGCCGATCCTGCACGACGCCGGGTTCGAGATCGCCGCTCTGGCGCTGGCGGACGACGCGGTGGAGCTCGGCGCGTACGCCGCAGCCGCTCCGGAACGGGTGGCGCTGGTGCTCGGTTCGGAGGGCGACGGACTGAGCCGCAGGGCGCTGGCGTCCGCCGACACGGTGGTGACCATCCCGATGCTGCACGGCGTGGACTCGCTGAACGTCGCGTCGGCGAGTGCGGTGGCGCTCTGGGCAATGACGCGGTGACCGTTGCGCGCTCGGCGCGCCGAGCGCGCTCGGCGCTCTCCGCGCTCTCCGCGCTTATGGCGCGTTCTCAGGGGACGCCTCGGTAGCCCCGCATAGAATTCTCGGGTGCAAGACCAGTCCCGCCGAGTGTCCCCCCAGGTGTACCGCCGTCGCCGGATCGTCGTCTTCAGCCTCGTCGGGGTCGTCCTCGCGAGCCTGATGTACCTGTCCGGGTCGCTGTTCGGTCCCGTGCCGGCCACAGCGGCGGTCGTGCAGCACGAGAAGAGCATCGTGCAGCCCGCTGCGCAGCTCGCCTGGCCTGGCTGGGGTGCGAGCGCCATCTCCGCTCCGGATGTGGACGGTGCGACCGAATACCACGGCAGCGACAAGAGCCAGCCGATCGCGAGCGTGACGAAGACGATCACCGCGCTGGTGGTGCTCGACAAGAAGCCCATCACCGGAGGATCGGACGGGCCGACGATCGACTTCACCCAGAAGGACGTCGACATCTGGAACGAGGTCATCAGCGAGGGCGGATCGTGGGCACCCGTCGTCGCAGGAACGTCGATGACCGAGAAGCAGGCGCTCACCGCGATGCTCCTTCCGTCCGCGAACAACTACGCCATCTCGCTCGCCAACTGGGCGTACGGCTCCTCTGACGCGTTCGTGAAGGCCGCGAACAGCTGGCTCGACAGCAAGAAGTTCACCGGGACGCACCTCACGAGCCCGGACGGACTCGATCCTGGCAGCGTCAGCACCACCAAGGATCTGATCGGCATCGGCAAGCTCGTGCTCGCCGACCCCGTGCTGTCCGCGATCGTCTCGCAGAAGTCTGCGACCCTTCCTGGCGCAGGGGCGCAGGACAACACGAACACCCTGCTCGGCTTCGAGGGCATCGACGGCATCAAGACGGGCAACACCGACGAGGCGGGCAACTGCCTGCTGTTCTCCGCGGAGATCGGCGTCGGCAGCAACAAGGTGCGCGTGGTCGGCGCCGTGCTCGGCGCGCCGACTCACGACGATCTGTGGGCAGCCGTCAAAGCGCTGCTGGTGAGCATGAAGGGCGGCTTCCACCAGGTGGATGCGTCCAGCGTCGGCCAGTCGTACGGCACGTACTCGACCCCCTGGGGAGCGCAATCCGCCCTCGTCTCCACCTCGACGAAGAGCTTCGTCGTGTGGTCGGACACGCCCATCCAGGTCGACCTGCAGACGCGCACCATCCAGTCGGGACGCAAGGGGGACGTGGTCGGTCAGGTCACCTTCACCCTGAACGGCAAGACCCAGACCGCCGAGCTCGCGCTGGCCCGCGACGTGCCGGACCCCGGCTTCGGCTGGCGCCTCGCCCACCCCGGCGGCCTCGGCGCCTGACCGACGCCCCGCCTCGCCCCGTCCCGCCCCGCCCCGCGAAGCGATAGTTGGGGAGGCGGGTCAGAGCTCGGGGAGGCGGAAGGGGCCCGCGTCTGGGCGCTTGGGGAGGACGTGGTCGCCGGAGGACTGGTGGCGGACGCGGCGGAGCACCCACGGGACGAGGTACTCGCGCGCCCAGGACAGGTCCTCCGCGCGCGCCTGGCGCCAGGTGCGCTCCGGCAGCGGCTCCGGCTGCAGCGGCTGCAGGTCGTTCTCGACGTTGAGGGCGGCGAGCACCATGCGCGCGACCGTGTGGTGGCCGAGCGGCGCCAGGTGCAGGCGGTCCGGCGCCCACATCCGCTGGTCCTGGATCTCGGTGAGCGCCCACTGATCGGCCACGATGCAGTCGTACTTGGCGGCGACGGCGCGCACGTTCTCGTTGTAGATCGCCACCTTGCCGCGGATGCCGCGGAACACGGGGGAGAAGCCGACGTCGACGCCGGTGAAGACGACGATGGTGGCCCCGTCGACGCTCAGCCGTGAGACCGCGTCGTCGAACAGGGCGGCGATAGCGTCCGGGTCCGTGCCGGGGCGGATGACGTCGTTGCCACCGGCCGAGATGGTGATGAGGTCGGGCCGCAGCGCGACAGCCGGCTCGACCTGCTCATCCAGGATCTGCTTGATCAGCTTGCCGCGCACGGCGAGGTTGGCGTACGCGAAGTCGTCGGTCTGCTGGCTGAGCACCTCGGCGACGCGGTCGGCCCAGCCGCGGTGACCGCCGGGGCTGCCGGGCTCTGGATCGCCGATGCCTTCCGTGAACGAGTCGCCGAGTGCGACATAGCGGGACCACGGATGCTGAGCGACTGCCATACCTTCATTCTGCACCCAGCCATTCTGCCCTCCCGCCGAGCGTCGCTCTCGAACGCGGCCGCCGCCGGGGATGCGGCACGCCCGGGGGTGGGGGACGCGTGGGCGAGTGTCGGCGGGAGCCGGTAGATTTGATCCAAGTGGAACAGCCGACAGAACCCGATACCTCGCTTCGCCCTGGTGCGCACGCCGGAACCTTCGCCGCTGAACACCTGTCGCCCTCCTTCCCGGAGAGAGCGGCCTGGGGTACAGCAGGCAAACTGCGTGCCTGGCAGGCCGAGGCGCTCGACGCATACTTCGAGCACGAGCCGCGTGACTTCCTCGCCGCCGCGACCCCCGGCGCGGGAAAGACGACGTTCGCGCTCCGACTCGCCACCGAGCTGCTCGCACGGCGAGTGGTCGAGCGCATCACCGTCGTCGCCCCGACCGAGCACCTGAAGCGGCAGTGGGCCGAAGCGGCAGAACGCGTCGGACTGCACCTCGACCCGGAGTTCAAGAACTCGGACGGCCGGTACGCCCGCCACTTCAAGGGCGTGGCTGTCACATACGCGCAGGTCGCAATGCGCCCGAGCCTGCACAAAGACATCACGGAGAACTACCGCACGCTCGTGATCCTCGACGAGGTGCACCACGGCGGAGACGCGCTGAGCTGGGGCGACGGCATCCGCGAGGCGTTCGAGCGTGCCACCCGGCGCCTCTCGCTCACCGGAACGCCGTTCCGCTCGGACACCGCTCCCATCCCGTTCGTGACGTACCTGCCGGACAAGGCTGGCATCCGAACGTCGCTCACCGACTACAACTACGGCTACGGCCGCGCCCTCGCAGACGGCGTCGTGCGACCGGTGATCTTCCTGGTCTACGCCGGGCACATGCGCTGGCGCACCAAGACGGGCGACGAGATGGAGGCGCGGCTCGGCGAGGGCAACACCAAGGACATCACGTCGCAGGCCTGGCGCACGGCGCTCGATCCGCGCGGCGAGTGGATCCCCGCGGTTCTGAACGCCGCTGACCGCCGCCTCACCGAGGTGCGCAACGCCATCCCGGATGCGGGCGGCCTGGTCATCGCGACCGACCACTACGCCGCGCGCGCGTATGCCGACCTGCTGCAGCAGATCTCCGGCGAGCCGGTCACAGTGGTGCTCTCCGACGAGAAGGAGGCGAGCGACAGGATCGCCGAGTTCGCGGCGGGCACCTCCCGGTGGATGGTCGCGGTGCGCATGGTGTCGGAGGGGGTGGACGTTCCCCGGCTGGCGGTCGGGGTGTACGCGACCAGCGCATCCACGCCGTTGTTCTTCGCGCAGGCGATCGGACGTTTCGTGCGCGCGAGGCGGCGCGGGGAGACGGCGTCGGTGTTCCTGCCGAACGTGCCGACGCTGATGGCTCTCGCCAACGCGCTCGAACTGGAGCGTGACCACGCCCTCGACCGGCCGACGGACGAGAACGCCGAAGGCGACTTCTTCAACCCGGAAGACGCCATGATGGCGGAGGCGAACCGCCAGGAGCGCGCATCAGAGGGGTTGATGGACGAGTTCTCGTTCGAGGCGCTCGGCTCAGAGGCGAACTTCGACAGGGTGCTCTACGACGGTCAGGAGTTCGGCAGCTTCGCGGTGCCTGGCAGCGACGAGGAGCACGACTTCATCGGGCTGCCCGGCATCCTGGAACCGGAGCAGGTGCACGAGCTGCTGACGCAGCGACAGCAGCGGCAGGCGCGTCGCACCAGTTCCCGTCCGCCGGCGGCGGATGGGCACCCGCCCGCGCCGCTGTACCGCAACCTCAAGGAGCAGCGCAGCCTGCTGAACAGCCTGGTCGGGCTGTACTCGAAGAACACGGGGGAGCCCCACGGCCTCATCCACGCCGAGCTGCGCCGCGCGTGCGGCGGCCCCGCGGTCGCGCAGGCGTCGGTGACGCAGCTCCAGTCCCGTATCGACTACCTGCGCCGCCGCCTCGGCCGCGGCTGACGCTGGCGCTTGCGGCTGCACGAGTCGTGCGGAACGTGCGGTCGCGGGCGCGGTGACCGCGCGTGCCGCACGAGCCGACGGTGCCGGACCGCGCGCGGCGCATCCTGGAGCGCGGACGGGCGGCCGCGCAGCGCGCGACCGCCCGTGCAGCGATGCACGCGGCTAGATGACGCCCATCGCGATCATCGCGTCGGCGACGCGGGTGAAGCCGGCGATGTTGGCGCCGAGCACATAGTCGCCTGGGGCGCCGTACTCGTCGGCGGTCTCCGCGCAGCGGTCGTGGATGCCCACCATGATCTCGGCGAGGCGGCCTTCCGCGTACTCGAAGCTCCACGCATCCCTGGAGGCGTTCTGCTGCATCTCGAGGGCAGAGGTCGCCACGCCGCCCGCGTTCGCCGCCTTGCCGGGCGCGAACAGCACACCGGCGGCCGTCAGCACGCGCACCGCCTCCGGCGTGCACGGCATGTTCGCACCCTCGACCACGGCAGCGACGCCGTTGTCGGCGAGGATCTTCGCCGCGTCGCCGCCGAGCTCGTTCTGCGTGGCGCACGGGATCGCGACGTCGATCGTCGTCTCCGCCGCCAGCGCCCAGATGTCGCCGCCTGCGCGGTACTCGGATGCGCTGCCGCGCGCATCCGCGTAGTCGCTGAGGCGTCCACGGCGCTGCTCCTTGATCTCGCGCAGGAGGTCGAGGTCGAGTCCGTCGCGGTCGTAGACGACGCCGGTCGAGTCGGAGCACGCGACGACGGTGCCGCCGAGCTGCTGCACCTTCTGGATGGCGTAGATGGCGACGTTCCCCGAGCCGGAGACGAGCACGCGCGCGCCATCGAACGAGCGACCGCGAGTGGACAGCATCCGGTCGGCGAACACGACGGCGCCGAACCCGGTGGCCTCCGTGCGCACGAGCGAGCCGCCCCAGCCGATGCCCTTGCCGGTGAGGACGCCGGACTCGTAGCGGTTGGTGATCCGCTTGTACTGGCCGAACAGGTAGCCGATCTCCCGGCCGCCGACGCCGATGTCTCCGGCGGGGACATCCGTGTACTCGCCAAGGTGGCGGTACAGCTCGGTCATGAAGGACTGGCAGAACCGCATCACCTCGGCGTCCGACTTGCCCTTGGGGTCGAAATCGCTTCCGCCTTTGCCTCCGCCGATCGGGAGTCCGGTGAGCGCGTTCTTGAAGATCTGCTCGAAGCCGAGGAACTTCACCGTGCCGAGCGTGACGGTCGGGTGGAACCGCAGGCCGCCCTTGAACGGCCCGAGCGCCGAGTTGAACTCGACGCGGAAGCCGCGGTTGATCTGCACACGGCCGCTGTCGTCCGTCCACGGCACCCGGAAGATGATCTGGCGCTCCGGCTCGCACAGCCGCTCGAGGACGGCGGCCTCGGCGTAGCGCGGGTTCCTGGCGATCACGGGGCCGAGGGAGTCGAAGACCTCCCTCGCTGCCTGGTGGAATTCTGGCTCTCCGGCGTTCCGCTTGAGGACGTCGTCGAGGAGGGTGGTGAGGTCAGTAGTCACTCGCGGCCTTTCGATGGTGCACAAGATTTCTGAGTCTACTCTCAGACACCTGACGCTCTCCGCCGTGTGACGACGGCCGGATGCTCGCCTGGATGCGCGGATGCCCACCCGTGGATGCGCGGGTGAGGTGAGCCTGCGCATGCTGGCAGGGCGGCCCTCGACTTCCTAGGCTGAGCCCATGAGCGAGCAACAGGTCGACGGACAGCACGCGGGCGAGCCGCACAGGGAAGGGCTCGCCCAGCGCCTCAACTGGCTGAGAGCAGGGGTGCTCGGCGCGAATGACGGGATCGTATCCGTGGCCGCGGTGGTGGTCGGTGTCGCTGGGGCGACGGGCGACATCGCGCCGATCCTCACGGCGGGGATCGCAGCGCTCGTCGGCGGGGCGATCTCGATGGCACTCGGTGAGTACGTCTCTGTCAGCAGCCAGCGAGACAGCGAGCACGCGCTCATCGCCAAGGAACGCAGGGAGCTCGCGGAGATGCCGGAGCAGGAACTCGCCGAGCTGGCCGGACTGTACGAGGCGAAGGGCCTGAAGCCGGAGACGGCCAGGCAGGTCGCTCTCGAACTCACCGAGCACGACGTGCTCGCTGCCCATCTGTCCGCCGAGCTCGGGATCGACCAGGACGACGTGGTCAGTCCGTGGCACGCGGCCCTCGCGTCGGCGGTGGCGTTCACGATCGGCGGGTTGCTGCCGCTGCTGACGATCCTGCTGCTGCCCGCAGCCATCCGCATCCCCGTCACGTTCGTGGTGGTGCTGGTGGCGTTGGCGATCACGGGATACGTCGCTGCGTACATCGGCGGCAGCCCGCGCGGGAAGGCGACGGTGCGCGTGGTGGTCGGGGGAGCGCTTGCGCTGATCGTGACGTTCGCGATCGGCGCGCTGCTCGGCACATCGGGCGTGGTGTGATGGGGATGGCGGAAGAGGCGCACCGATGACCAGGGCGATGAAGGGGCGGCAGCGATGAGCAGCGAGACCGTGTTGACCGGCGTGACAGGGCTGAGGGACAAGCGCGACATCGTCGCCAACTGGCTGCCCCGCTACACGGGCACGGCCCTGGATGACTTCGGCGAGCACATCCTGCTCACCAACTTCGGCGACTACGTGCAGCGGTTCGCAGAGTGGTACGGCACCGAGGTGCGCGGCGCGGACCGGCCGATGCCGAACGCGACGGCGGACGGCATCACGATCATCAACTTCGGGATGGGCAGCCCCAACGCCGCGACGGTGATGGACCTGCTCAGCGCGGTGACGCCGAAGGCAGCCCTCTTCCTCGGCAAGTGCGGCGGCGTGAAGCGCAAGAACCAGCTCGGCGACCTCGTGCTCCCGATCGCGGCGATCCGCGGCGAGGGCACGTCGAACGACTACCTGCCGCCCGAGGTCCCCGCCCTCCCGGCGTTCCAGTTGCAGCGCGGTGTGTCCACGACGATCCGCGACTTCGGCCACGACTACTGGACGGGAACGGTGTACACCACCAACCGCCGCGTCTGGGAGCACGACGAGACGTTCAAGGCCAGGCTGCGCGAGACGCGCGTGATGGCGGTGGACATGGAGACGGCGACGATCTTCGCCGCGGGCTTCGCCAACCGCATCCCGTGCGGTGCGCTGCTGCTGGTGTCCGACCAGCCGATGATCCCGGAGGGCGTGAAGACGGCGGACAGCGACCGCAGCGTGACGGGCCAGTTCGTGGAGCGGCACATCCGGATCGGCGTGGAGGCGCTGCGGCTGGTGCGGCGCAACGGCCGCAGCGTGCGGCACCTGCGGTTCGAGGACGAGTAGGGCACCCGTCAGCGGAAGTCGCGCGACATCGTGCGCATCCCCGCGTCCAGCGGTTCGAGGCGGTCGGCGATCACGTTGACCACGCCCTCCTCGCTGCGCTCGAGCATCCCGCGGATCACCATGGCGGGAGCTTCGCGGGCAACGCGGCGGTAGCGGTTCCAGACGCCGACAGGACAGATCACGTTGATGAGGCCGGTCTCGTCCTCCAGGTTGAGGAACGTGACGCCCGCCGCCGTCGCAGGGCGCTGCCTGTGCGTGACGACGCCGCCGACCTCGATGCGGCGGCCGGACTCCGCCGCCGCCAGGGCGTCGGCCGCGTACACCCCGCGGGCGCGCAGCTGCGGGCGGAGGTAGCCGATCGGGTGGTCGTCGGTGGAGATGCCGGTGGCCCACAGGTCGCTCGCGAGCTGTTCCGCCGGGCTCAGCATCGGCAGCAGAGGGGGCTGAACGCTGATCGACGTTCCCGCCAGGTACTCCGGCTTCTCCTGCGCGGCGTTGCCTGCCTCCCAGATCGCCTGGCGGCGGCTCAGCCCGAAGCTCTCGAACGCACCGGCCGCGGCGAGCGCTTCCAGTTGCGCCACGTTCAGCCCCACCCTCCTGGACAGGTCGCCCAGGCTCAGGTATCGGCCACCGGATGCGCGTTCGGCGACGATGCGCTCCGCCAGCTTCTCGCCGATGGTCGTCACCCCGGCGAGTCCCAGCCGAACGACGTGGCCGGCGTCTCTGCGGTGCAGCGTGTGGTCGAGCGGGACGCTGCGGTCGAACGGCGCGATCTCCGGCTGGTCGACCGCGAGGCACGGGTCGGTTCCGGTCGGCCCTGCCGCAGCCGCATCCATCGGCTCGAGCACGGGGAACACCTGGGAGCGCTCGATGTCCGGCCGCTCCACCACCACACCGTGCCTGCGGGCATCGGCGGTGAGCGTGCGCGGCGAGTAGAAGCCCATCGGCTGCGCCCGCAGCAGGGCGGCGAGGAACGCACCTGGATAGTGCAGCTTGAGCCACGAGCTCACGTAGACGAGCAGCGCGAAACTGATCGCGTGGCTCTCCGCGAAGCCGAAGTTCGCGAACGCCTCGATCTTGGCGTAGATGGCGTCCGCGTCGTCGCCGACGATGCCGTTGCCGGCCATCCCCGCGTACAGCTTGTCGCGCAGCGAGCCGATCTTCTCCTGCCCGCGCTTGGAGCCCATCGCCCTGCGCAGCAGGTCGGCGTCCTCCGCCGTGCAGTCGCCGACCGCCACGGCCATCTGCATCAGCTGCTCCTGGAACAGCGGCACCCCCATCGTGCGCTCCAGCACGGGCTCCAGCGCAGGATGCAGGTAGGTCACCTCCTCCTGGCCGAGCTTCCTGCGGATGTACGGGTGCACGGCGCCGCCCTGGATGGGGCCTGGCCGGATGAGCGCGATCTCGATCACCAGGTCGTAGAACGTGCGCGGCTGCAGACGGGGCAGCGTGCCGATCTGCGCGCGGCTCTCCACTTGGAACACGCCGATCGAGTCGGCGACGCAGAGCATGTCGTACACGCCCTGCTCCTCTTTCGGGATGCTGTCGAGCGTCCACTGTTCGCCGAGCGACTCCGCGATGGTCTTCATGGCGTAGTCGATGGCGCTCAGCATCCCGAGCCCCAGCAGGTCGAACTTGACCAGGCCCATCCAGGCGCAGTCGTCCTTGTCCCACTGCAGCACGGTGCGGTTCTCCATGCGGGCGTGCTCGATCGGGCAGACCTCGCCGACGGGGCGGTCGGTGAGCACCATGCCGCCGGAGTGGATGCCCAGGTGCCTCGGGAACTTCAGCACCTGCGTCGCCAGGTCGACCACCGCATCCGGGATGTCGTGGTCGGCCGTCGGCTGGATGGAGCCCCAGGAGTCGATCTGCTTCGACCAGCCGTCCTGCTGGCCGGTGGAGTACCCGAGCGCCTTCGCCATGTCGCGCACGGCGTTCTTCGGCCGGTAGGTGATGACGTTCGCCACCTGGGCGGCGTTGTGCCTGCCGTACTTCCGGTAGACGTACTGGATGACCTCCTCGCGCCGGTCGGAGTCGAAGTCGACGTCGATGTCCGGCTCCTCCTCCCGCATGCTCGACAGGAACCGCTCGAACGGCAGGGCGTACTTGATCGAGTCGACCGCGGTGATCCCGAGCAGGTAGCAGACGGCGGAGTTCGCGGCGGACCCCCTGCCCTGGCAGAGGATGCCCTGGCTGCGGGCGTACCGCACGATGTCGTAGACGATGAGGAAGTAGCCGGGGAAGTCCTTCGCCTCGATCACCTCCAGCTCGCGGGCGATGCGCTCCCGTTTGGCCTGGTTGCTCGCGAGATCGGGGTAGCGCTCCTCCGCGCCGCGCCAGGTGAGCTCGCGCAGCCAGCTCATCGGCGTGTGCCCGTCCGGCACCTCCTGCTTCGGCAGTTTGGGGCGGGCGCTGCGCAGCCGGAACTCGAGGTCGTCCGCGACCTCGACGGTGCGCTCCACCGCGCCGGGATACCGGGCGAACCTGGCCGCCATCTCCCTGCCGCTGCGCAGGTGGGCGGCGTCGGAGGCCGGCAGCCAGCCGTCCATCTCGTCGAGGCTCCTGCGGGCGCGCACCGCGGAGAGCGCTGACGCGAGCGGGTACTGGGCGGGCGATGCGTAGTGCACGTTGTTGGTGGCGACCACGGGCATCCCGAGCCTGGCGGCGATGCGGGCGAGCGCGTCGTTGTCCGTGGTGTCGCGGGGGTTGCCGTGGTCGATCAGCTCGACCAGGACGTTGTCGCGGCCGAACAGCTCGCCGAGCCTGGCGACCTCCCGCTCCGCCGCCCGCTCGCCGTCGGAGGCGAGGGCGAGCCTCACGTCGCCCTTGCGGCAGCCGGTGAGCACCATCCACTCTCCGGATGCGCGTGCCGCCAGTCCATCGATGTCGTAGACCGGCCGTCCCTTCTCCTCACCGGCGAGCTGGCCGTCCGTGATGGCGGCGGCGAGCCGGTGATAGCCATCCTGCCGCCTGGCGAGCACGACGAGATGACTGCCCTCCGGGTCGGCCTCGCCGTTCTGCGGACGGCTCAGCTCCAGCGACAGCTCTGCGCCGAACACGGTCTTGACGCGCTCGTACGCCTCGGCGGCCTCGGCCAGGTGCACGACGCCGTACAGGCCGTCGTGGTCGGTGACGGCGAGGCCGTGCAGGCGCAGCCTTGTGGCCTCCTCCAGTAGTTCCTCCGGCGAGCTGGCGCCGTCGAGGAAGCTGAAATTGGTGTGCGCGTGCAGCTCCGCGTACCGGACGTGGCCGCCGTCCTGCTCCTCCGCCGCCTCCTGGATCGGGGCGGGGACGTACGCGGGGCGCTTGCGCGACGACGGCCGCTCGTCGGCCTGCTCGCTGGTGCGCCTGCCGGAGAGCCGCCGCTCGAACTCCGACCACGGGATGGGCGGGTTGTTCCAGCCCATCAGTCGTATCTCGCTTCCGCCAGCCAGGCGCCGTCCGCCAGCACCAGCAGCCAGGCGTTGCCGTCGGCGTCGACCACCTGGAACCGGTGCGCGGTGCGCGCGGCCGCCGCATCCCACCAGCGCTCCCGCACCGGCCACGGGCCTGCCCAGGAGTCGATGGGGCGCGCATCCCGTGCGGCACCGGTCGACGAGTACAGGGCGATCGGCGCCGTCACCACCCCGCGTCCCGTCACCCCGACAGGCTCGCCGTCGCCGCCCAGCACGGCCACAGCGCGCGGAGACTCGAACACCGTCGACGGTGCGGGCGCAGGCAGGCTGCCAGGCCACGGCTGGTCTGCGCGCGCCACCCCCACCGCCCTGTCGCCCCACGGCACGAGCACCTGCCGTTCGGCCAGTCCCCGTCCTCCGCCGATGGTGGCCGTGAGCACGGCGTCGTGCCCCAGGATGCTCTGCACCCGCGACAGCCCGTGATGGATGCGCTCGTCGGCCCCGCCGCCCCACAGCCCCTCCTCGTGGTGCCCGATGTCGTCCACCGCCTCCGGCTCCACCAGCACGCGCGCGATCGGCGAGCCCAGCCCGCTCTCGATGCTGCCTGAGCCCTGCAACTGCCAGCGCACCCTGTCCACCACGTCCGCCGCGGAGAACAGGCGAGGGTGCAGCCAGGTCCGCTCGCTCACCCGGCCGGACTCGTCCGTCACCTCGATCCGCAGCGCCGTGCACACCAGCCCTGCCTTGGTCAGCCCGCCGATGAACGTCTCCGCCGTGCCGCGGAACGCGAACGTCACCTGATCCACCCTGTCCAGCGGCGGCTCGAACTCGATCGCCCTCTCCAACTGCTTCGGCGGCGTGCGCGGCACCACCGCCGTGCTGTCGAGGCCGCTCGCGATGGTGTGGCACCAGGCGCCGCGCTCCCCGAACCGCTCCCGCACATCCGTCGCCCCGAGGGCGGCCAGGTGGCCGAGGGTGTGGATGCCGAGCCTCCTGAACAGCGGCGTCAGCTCGTCCTGCCCGAGCTGCGCGATCGGCAACGGCGAGAGGAAGGCGGGGGAGTCGCCGGCCGGGATCACCCTGATCCGCTCCGCCCCGGTCGTGCGGGCGGCCTGCTCTGCGGCGAACGGCCCGTCGGCGATGCCGACCCGCGCATCCGGGATGCCCAGCCCCTCCAGGCAGCGCAGCAGCTCGGCGGCCGCCTGCTCCTCTCCGCCGTAGTAGCGGGCTGGACCGCGGGCGCGCAGCACGCAGGTGCCTGGACGTACCGGCTGGACGCCGGGGGTGATCTCCTCGATCGCCGCGAGCACAGGGTCGAAGGCACGCGCATCCAGCACGGGGTCGTACGGCAGCACCTGCAGCTGGGTGCACCTGGACTGGGCCTCCCGGATGCGCAGTCCCCGCTTCACGCCATCGGCGCGGGCGGAGGAGGAGCAGGCGAACACGAGGTTGCGGTCGACGAGCGCCAGCGGGGTGTCCGCAGGCAGGTCTCCGGCGTGCAGAGCGGCGGTCACCGGCCAGTCCGGGCACCACAGCACGATCGCGCGGGTGACGGCCGGCATGTCAGCTCACCGCCTCCAGGCGGGTGGTGCCCGCTGCTGCTCGGAAGCTCTCGTCGAGTCCGGGCAGCCAGAGCTCAGCGCGGCGGCGCTGGCCGGTGCCGCCGCGCGGAGCGGATTCGACGGTCACCCTGCGCGACGACAGGTAGCCCGTTCCTCCGCCGAGCCCGTCCCAGCCGCTGCGGGAGACCGTGAGCGTCGCCTCGACCTGCGGCCAGTCGCCCACCACGATCAGGGTGGCCTCGCGCTGCCGCAGCCGGGCGGAGAGCCTGGCGATGTCACCGTCGCGGGCGCGGCTGGTGGGGGAGACGACGACTACGCTCAGCACATCCACCACCGCTGCCGTGACGGTCAGCCACTGGTCGCCTGGGTGCGGGACGAGCACCAGCCGGTCGAGGTCGACTCCGAACCGGCCTGCCGCCTCTGCGCCGAAGTCGGGCATCCCGACCACCCCGCACCAGGCTCCTGCGGCGCTGGGGCCGGCCAGCATGGCCATGACGAGCGTCGTCGACCCGCGGACCGCGTACGCAGCTCCCGCCTTCAGCGCACCGCCAGGCAGCAGAGGGGCGAGTGCCGGATGCGTCTCCAGCCGCCTGCTCTCCAGGGTGGTGGCCTGCATCTGCCGGATGCGCGACTGCAGCTCGTGCACCTGCGCCCGGTCGACGACCGGTTCGGCGATGGCGGCTGCTGAGGATTGCATACCAACATTTTCGAACATATGTTCGACGATGGCAAATGCATTTTCGTTCACATCGGCGTGTCATCGGCGTGTCAGCCGCGGCAGCGGCAGGGTGTCGCGCAGCCGTCCGGAAAACGAAAAACGGGGCCGCGCCGAAGCGCGACCCCGTTCGAAGCTCAGGTCAGAGCGGGCGGATGTTCTCCGCCTGCAGGCCCTTGGGGCCCTGCGTCACCTCGAACTCGACCTTCTGGTTCTCCTCGAGCGAGCGGTAGCCGCTCGAAGCGATTGCAGAGTAGTGAGCGAACACGTCAGCGCCGCCGTCGTCGGGAGCGATGAAGCCGAAGCCCTTTTCCGCGTTGAACCATTTGACCGTACCAGTAGCCATATCTCCTCCAGGAGCGATATTCCTCGACCCCGACTGTCGGGGCCTCGTCGCGTGTTCTCCTGCTCCTGTAAAGCTGGCAACGCTCCGGGTTTGGGACGCACCTATCCAACACATGCAAAACACACGACTGGGGTTAGCCTAGCCGCCAACCCGCGAAAAACACACCAGTGACGCCGAATCAACCTCACGGTTCGGTGACGAAGTCGATCAGCTGCTCGACTCTGCCGAGCAGCTCCGGCTCAAGATCGGCGAACGATCGCACCGTTCCGAGGATGCGCTTCCAGGCGCGTGCGGTGTCTGCCTGCGTCTCGTGGGGGAGTCCGAGCGCGGCGCAGATCCCCTTCTTCCACTCGATCGAGCGCGGGATGCTCGGCCATGCCTCGAGCCCGACCCTCGCCGGTTTCACGGCCTGCCAGATGTCGATGTACGGGTGCCCGACCACCAGGACGTGCGCTCCGTACGGTCCGCGCTTGACCGCGTCGGCGATCCTGCTCTCCTTGGAGCCAGGCACGAGGTGGTCGACCAGAACGCCGATGCGGCGGGACCGATCCGGCGCGAACTCGCGGACGATCGCATCCAGATCGTCGACGCCCTCCAGGTATTCGACCACGACGCCTTCGACCCGCAGGTCGTCGCCCCAGACCTTCTCGACCAGCTCGGCGTCGTGCCGTCCCTCGACGAAGATGCGGCTGGCGCGAGCGATCCTGGCTTTCTGATCGTCGACCGCGAACGAACCGGACGCCGTCCTCGCCCGTCCGCCTCCGTCTTTCTTGGCGTGCACCAGCGTGACGGGCTCTCCGTCGATCAGAAACGATCCGGTGATCGGGAAGACGCGTTTCTTGCCGAAATAGTCCTCCAGCTCGACGAACTGACCCTCGAGACGGGTGACGGCGCCGCAGAAGCCGCTCGCCGCATCCTCGACCACAAGGTCGCGCACGGCTTCGACCTGGGGGACGGTCTTGCGTCCTGCGTTCTTCCAGTCGCTCGCCAGCACATCGGTTCCATAGCGGTCGTCGTTCACCCGGCGAGACTAAGCGGTGAGGGGGCGGTGGGAGGGGAGGCACGCCATCAGTCGAAGATCCTCACCAGGTGCCAGCTGCGGCTGGCGTCGTCGTGGCGCACGTCGAACACGTGCGCGCATCCCGTCTCGTCCGTGGCCTGGAAGCGCCAGCCGCCGATCTCCCTGGGCAGGCTGCCGACGCCGTAGCGGTGCTCGCCGAACGGACGCCACCAGGCGCACACCTCAGCCCAGACCGTCGGCGTGTCGGTGACGCGGTACCTGGTCGCCCGCCACACCAGCCTGGTCGGGATGCCATCGTCCGTCGTCCAGACCGCTACGGCCTCGCCGATGTCGGTCATCTCTCTCACCTCCTTGCTCGAACGTATGTTCGATTAACGAGTGTAAGACCATCGACCGACGAACGCACCTGCGCCATACTGGCTGCATGACCGACCTGACCGACCCTTCCGGCGCATCCCTTCGGCTCAGCAACGACGAGCGCGAACGCGCCATCTCCGCGATCCAGGCGCACGCTGCGCAGGGGCGACTGAGCGAGGCAGAGGTGCAGTCGCGCGTGCAGTCTGCGCGGGCGGCTGTGACCCGCGGCGACCTCGCCCCGCTGTTCGCAGACCTGCCGGGTGGTGTGGACCTGGACGGCCCTGGAGCGGGCGCAGGCGCGGGCGGGGGAGCAGGGGCGGCTTATGCGGCGCCGGCCGCCGCTGCCCAGCCGGCGCGCGACCCGTACGCGACGCCATCCGAGCCGTACTCCCGGCCGGCCAACCGCCGCTGGGGGCTCGCCATCGTGTCGGTGGCGCCGTTCGTCGCCCTCATCCTCTTCTTCGTGACCAGTACGGTGTGGGGCTATGCGTACAGCTGGCTCTGGTTCCTGCTCGTCCCGATCACCGGCGCCATCGTCTACGGCGCGGACGGCGGTCGCGACCGGGATCGCCGCTGACGCAAGCCTGCCCGGCCCTGACCGGCTCTGACGCTGACCAGCGCTCTCGCAGACCGGCCCCGTCCGGCGCCGTCGCTGACCGGCCCTGACGCAGCGCGGCGCGGCGCTAGCCGATGGTGGCGCCGAACAGCAGACCGAGCAGGTAGGTCGCTGCCGCCGCGCCGTAGCCGATCGCGAGCTGCCGCAGCGCCCGCTTGAGCGGCGAGGCGCCGGACAGCAGCCCGACGATTGCGCCCGTCCCGAGCAGGACGATGCCGACCAGCACGGAGGCGACGATCACGGCCGTCGTCCCCTGCAGCCCGAACAGGTACGGCAGTATTGGGATGAGCGCGCCGGAGGCGAAGAAGCAGAAGCTCGACACCGCGGCGTTCCAGCCCTTGCCGACCGCTTCGTGCTCGTCGACGACCTCGCCGACCACCGGGATGGGGGCCGTCTCCACCGCGTGCGCGTGGAGGCGAGCCAGCACGGTGTCGGCGTGCGCCTTCGCCTCGTCGGGGGCCATCCCGCGCGCCCGGTAGACCAGGGTGAGCTCGTTGGCGTCGACATCGAGGTTCGGGAGCGCCGAGCTGGTCTCCGGATTGGGACTGGATGCCTGCAAAAGCTCGCGCTGCGAGCGCACGGACACGTACTCGCCTGCGCCCATCGACAGCGCCCCTGCGAGCAGGCCGGAGATGCCGGTCAGCAGCACGACGTGGTTCGCGACGCCGCTCGCACTGATGCCGAGCACGAGCGCGAGGTTGCTGACGAGTCCGTCGTTCGCCCCGAACACCGCTGCACGGAAGGTGCCGGACAGCCGCTGCCTCCCTCGCGCCGCGAGTGCGCGGACGACCTCCTCGTGGATCTGCTCGTCCGCTGCCATCTGGGGCGTCGCATCCGCGTCGTCGCTGTACGGGGAGCGCGCCTCTGCGCGCTGCGCGAGCGCGAGGACGAACACGGAGCCGAAGCGCCTGGCGAGGAAGCCGAGCACGCGGGTGCGGATGTCACCGCGCAGCGGGCGGCCGACGTCGTCGCCGAGGAGGGTGAGCCAGTGCTGCTCGTGCCGGCCTTCCGCGTCGGCGAGGGCGAGCAGGATCTCGCGCTCCTCGCCCGTGCGGCGGCCTGCGAGGTCGCGGTAGACGGCGGCCTCAGCGCGCTCGTCCGCGAGGTAGCGGCGCCAGCGCCGGATGTCGGCCTGGCTCGGCTCGCGCGGCGGGGAGGCGGGGGAAGGGGCAGTCGTCATAACGATTCGACAGTCTATGTGACGGGCTGTCCGGAGGCGCCGGTGGTGCTGGCTGTGCCGGTGGTGCGGGCTGTGCCGGAGGTGCTGGCTGCGCTGGAGGTGCCGGCTGCGGCGCTCGCGCCGGCGAACCGCTCGCCCCACACCCTGGCCAGCTCCGCGACCTCCGCCGGAGCGAGGATCTCGAACCGCGCATCCACCGCTGCCAGCCCGAACAGCGCCCACTCCGCGCTGTCTGCCGCCATCCGGATGCGCGTGGTCGCCGCATCCACCGCCTCGGTCGTCGCCCACCGGCCGATCCTGCTTTCGACCTGCTCGACGGGGGCGTGCACGATCGCCTCGATGGCGAGCGTCTCCGCCGAGGCGCCCAGCGACGCGGTGACGAAGGCAGCAGCGTCCTCCGCCGGGAGGTCGCGCGGGCGGAACCGCTGGCCGGTCGGATGCGGTTCTGCGAGCCGGTCGAGCCGGAAGCTGCGCCAGTCGAACCGGCCGAGGTCGTATGCGACCAGGTACCAGCGGCGCTCGACCGACACCAGCCGGTGCGGCTCGACGCGGCGCTCGGTGCGCTCCCCGTCCCGCGCGGTGTACACGAAGCCGATACGTTCCTCGTCGCGGCAGGCCTGCGCGACCACGGTGAGCACTTCGGCATCGACCGTCGGGCCCTGGCGGATGGCGCCGGCGACGGTGGCGGAGCGGAGCGCATCCACCCGGCGGCGCAGCCTCGACGGCATGACCTGGACGACCTTGGCGAGGGCGCGCACCGAGGCGTCCTCTATTCCTGCGATGCCGGACTGCGCGGCCGTGCGGAGGCCGACGGCGAGGGCGACGGCCTCCTCGTCGTCGACGACGAGCGGCGGGAGGGAGGCGCCTGCGGCGAGCTGGTATCCGCCGTCGACCCCGCGGCTCGCATCCACCGGGTAGCCGAGCTCGCGCAGCCGGTCCACGTCGCGGCGCAGCGTGCGCACGGACACCTCGAGTCGCTCTGCGAGCTCCGGCCCCGGCCAGTAGCGGTGCGTCTGCAGCAGCGCGAGCAGTTGCAGCGTCCGCGATCCCGTCGTGCTCATGCCCCCATCCTCCCCCCGATTCCGGCCACTTCCCGTCCCCAATCCCGCGCACTGATCATCGAGCCGGGACTTGTGCACGCCCGATCCCGGCGCGTCGCGTGCACAACTCCCGGCTCGATGATCAGGGCGCGGGGGAGAGGAGGAGGGGAGCGGCGCCGGGGCGGGAGAGGGTGAGGATGGCCTCCGCCACGTGCGGGTCGGCCTCGAGGGCGCCCCCGATCGCCACGAGGTCGGCGGCCACGTCGGACTCGCGGTCGTCGCCGACCAGATCGACCGCCGCCACCACGTAGATCCGCTCCGGGCCGACGAACTCCAGGTGCAGGTACGTGACCGTCTCGACCTCCGGATGCGCGAGCAGAGCGGACAGCACCGCCCACGTCACGCGCTCCGGCGCCTGCTCGCCGAGGAGGAACCGCCTGTTCCTGTCGATCAGCACCAGCGCAACCACGGCCAGCAGCACGCCGACCAGGATCGAGCCGATCGCGTCGTACACCGCGTTGCCGGTCAGCTCGTGCAGCAGCAGGCCGAGGAAGGCGATCACCAGGCCGATCAGGGCGGCGGAGTCCTCGAAGAAGACCGCACGCAGCGTCGGGTTCGACGTATTGAACACGTGCGCCAGCGTTCCGGTGCCTCGCTCGTCCGCACCGCGCCTGGCCTGCCGGTACGACTGGATGAACGAGAAACCCTCGAAGACGAACGAGACGGCGAGCACGAGGTAGGCGATCCCGTAGTCGGCGCCCTTCTCCTCGTTTCCCAGTTCGGACACGCCGTGCGTGATCGACACCACAGCGCCAGCGGTGAACAGCCCCACCGCCGCGAACAGGGACCACACGTACGCCTCGCGCCCGTACCCGCCGGGATGCGCGGCGTCGCGCGGGCGCACAGAGGAGCGTTCGGCCTGCAGCAGGAAGATCTCATTGCCCGCATCCGCCCAGGAGTGCGCCGCCTCCGCCACCATCGACGCCGACCCGGTGAGCACCGCAGCGATGGTCTTCGCCACGGCGACGACCACATTGGCGCCGAACGCGATGACGACGGTGAGGAGGCTCGACGATTTCGGGGTGTCAGGCATAGCCGCAACAGTAAACCGCCCCGAGGAATCGCGGAGCCGCAAACGACGAAACCCCGGTCTTTCGACCGGGGTCTCTCTCTGTGTCCGAGGGGGGACTTGAACCCCCACGCCCTATACGGGCACTAGCACCTCAAGCTAGCGCGTCTGCCATTTCCGCCACCCGGACAGGTGTTTCATTCCAGCGACCGAACCGGCCGCCGAAGAAAGACATTAGCACGAAAACACCTGCGGCTTTGACTCGGCCGAGCATCCCGGGCGTGGCGCGTTCGCTGCGTTGGCACCGTCCCGTCTCGCCGGTAGCGTTGAGCGCATGACGGATGCCTTGAGCGACGAGCAGTTGGACGAAACGGCGGTCATCGCCCGCGATCTGATCCGCTTCGACACCACCAACTTCGGTGAGGGGAAGTCGAACGGAGAGACCGACGCGGCTGAGTATGTCGAGGCGCGCCTGCGGGCGATGGGCCTCGAACCACGGATGTTCGACTCCGACCCCGGCCGCACCAGCGTCGTCGCTCGCGTTCCCGGCCGGAACGCCGCCAAGCCGGCACTCGTCGTGCACGGCCATCTGGACGTCGTCCCAGCCGACCCGCGCAACTGGACCGTCGACCCGTTCGGCGGCGTCATCAAGGACGGCCTGCTCTGGGGTCGCGGCGCCGTCGACATGAAGAACATGGATGCGATGATCCTCACCGCGGTCGGCGACCTGCTGGCGGCGGGGGAGCAGCCGGAGCGTGACCTCGTCGTCGCGTTCTTCGCCGACGAGGAGGACGGCGGCCGCCGCGGCTCGCACTTCCTGGTCGACAACCATCCAGAGCTGTTCGCCGGCGCCACTGAGGCGATCAGCGAGGTCGGCGGATACTCGATCGACCTCGACGGCCAGCGCGCATACCTGATGCAGACGGGCGAGAAGTCGCTCGTCTGGATCAAGCTGATCGCCCGCGGTCGCGCTGCCCACGGCTCCCGGCTGGTGCGGGAGAACGCGATCACCAGACTCGCCGAGGCTGTCGTGGCGATCGGCCGCCGCGAGTGGCCGATCCAGCTCACCGACACCACCACGCAGCTCCTCGCGGAGGTCTCGCGCATCCTGGACATCAATCCGGAGCAGGTCGGTCCTGACGAGGTCGTGCTGCGCACGGGGACGGCTGCCGGCTTCATCCTGGCCACGCTGCGCACCACCACCAACCCGACGCTGCTGGATGCGGGGTACAAGCACAACGTCATTCCGGACACGGCGGAAGCGCTCATCGACATCCGCACGCTGCCCGGCGAGGAGGACGCCGTGCTCGCGCAGGTGCAGGAGATCGTCGGCGACGACATCGAGATCAGGATCATGCACCGCGACGTCGGCCTGGAGGCGGCGTTCGGCGGCCCGCTGATCGACGCGATCGTCTCCACCATCGGCGAGCACGACCCTGGCGCGCCCGTGATGCCCTATCTGCTCTCCGGCGGCACTGACAACAAGGCGCTCAGCAAGCTCGGCATCACCGGCTACGGCTTCGCGCCGCTCCAGCTTCCGAAGGAGCTGGACTTCCCCGGGATGTTCCACGGCGTCGACGAGCGCGTTCCGCTCGACGCGCTAGTGTTTGGCAGGTCCGTCCTGCGCGACCTCCTCCGCAGCTACTGACCTTCGCGGCCTCCGCCGCAGCCAGCCGTTCAGCATCACTTCCGAAAGCACCGCATGGAATTCATCAACGCCCTCATCCTGGGTCTCGTCCAGGGGCTCACCGAGTTCCTCCCGATCTCGTCGAGCGCGCACATCCGCATCGTCGGGGAGCTGCTCGGCACGGGAGGCGACCCCGGGGCTCGGTTCACCGCGATCATCCAGCTCGGCACAGAGGCCGCCGTGCTGCTGTACTTCTGGAAGGACATCGTCCGGATCGTCGGGCAGTGGTTCCGTTCGCTGTTCGGCAAGGTTCCCCGCAACGATCCGGATGCGCGGATGGGCTGGCTGGTCATCATCGGCAGCGTGCCGATCGTCGTCCTCGGCTTGTTCTTCCAGGACGCGATCGAGACCACCTTCCGCTCGCTCTGGATCGTCGCGGCGACGCTGATCGTGTTCGGCATCCTGCTCGGCGTGGCCGACTACGTCGGCAGCAAGACCAGGAGGCTCAAAGAGCTCACCTGGGGCCACGGCATCATCTTCGGCCTGGCCCAGGCGCTCGCGCTCATCCCCGGCGTCTCGCGTTCCGGCGGCACCATCACGGCCGGACTGTTCATGGGCTACCAGCGCAGGGCAGCGGCGCGGTACTCGTTCCTGCTCGCGCTCCCCGCCGTGTTCGGCAGCGGCTTCTACCAGCTGTACAAGTCGATCAAGGAGCCGTGCACGCAGGCTCTCGCCGCGGCCAACACCTGCACCGTCGAGGTCTTCGGCCCACTCGAGACCGCGGCGGCGACCGTCGTCGCGTTCGTGGTCGGGCTCGTCGTGATCGCCTTCTTCATGGGCTACATCTCGCGCCGCAGCTTCCTGCCGTTCGTGATCTACCGCATCGCCCTCGGAGCGCTCCTCATCGTCCTGCTCTCCACCGGGGTGCTCGCCGCCTAAAGAATCGAGTCCGAACTTGTTCAGCCGACACGCCGGGCGTGGAGCTGAACAAATCCGGACTCGATGGTGTGGGTGAGGGAGCCGGCAGGGTCAGGAGCGCCAGGGCTCGTCTGGGCGGCCGCCGGCCTGGCCGTCTCTGCCGTCTCCGCGCCGGCGGAGGTAGCGCTCGAACTCCTGCGCGATCGCCTCGCCGCTCGCCTCGGGGGAGTCGACGGTGTCGCGCGCCTGCTCGAGCTGCTCGATGTATGCGGCCATCTCGTCGTCGTCGGCGGCGAGCGCGTCGATCCCCGCCTCCCAGGCGGCGGCCTCGTCGACCAGCGTGCCGCGCGGGATGGTCACATCCACCAGCTCTTCCAGCTTGTCGATGAGCGCGAGCATCGCCTTCGGGCTCGGAGCGTTGTGCACGTAGTGCGGAACGGACGCCCAGATCGTGACGGTCGGGATGCCGACGCCCTCCGCGCCCTCCGCGATGGCGCTCAGGATGCCGACGGGGCCCTCGTATGTGGAGCGCTCGATCGACAGCTCGGCGCGCACAGCCGCGTTCTCGCTCGACGCGAAGATGGAGATCGGCCTGGTGTGCGGAACGTCGGCGAGCATCGCGCCGAGGAAGACGATCACGCCGATGTCGGCGGCGAGGGCCGCATCGAGGATCTCGGCCGTGAAGCTCTTCCAGCTGCGCGACGGCTCTGTGCCGAGCAGCAGGTAGATGTTGCCGACGTTGTCGCCACTGACCCGCACAGCGTCTCCGGCGAGGTCGCCTGCCAGATCCTCCGCTGCAGCGCCGGGGTTCGCAGGGCCGTACATCACCGCGGACGGCCAGATGAGGTGGCGGTGCCCGTCGTCGTCCGCGACCACCGGCCGGTTGAACTGGAAGTCGAAGTAAAGCTCGGGGTCGACCTCGGAGACGGGCACGACGTCGAGAACGTCCTTGAGGGTCTTGACGGCTCCGCTCGCTGCCTCGCCTGCGTCGTTCCAGCCCTCGAAGGCGACGACCAGGATGCGGCCGCCGAGGAAGTCGTTTCCGTCAGTCACAGTGGATGTACCTCTGTCCTCTCCAGACGACCGTGCGGACGCCATCCATCCAGGATAGGCCCGCCGGTCACCGCTAGACTTGTGGCCCGTGACCTCACTGACTCCTCCGAGCCCGCCGGCCGCCGTTTTCTGGGACATGGACGGCACCCTCGTCGACACCGAACCGTACTGGATGGCCTCCGAAGTGGAGCTCGTCTCCTCCTTCGGCGGCGTCTGGACCCACGAGGACGGCCTCCAGCTCGTCGGCCTCGGGCTCTGGAACTCCGCAGAGATCCTCCGTGCGCACGGCGTCGACCTCAGCGCGGACGAGATCGTGCAGTGGCTCACGAACCGGGTGCAGCAGAAGCTCGACACGGACGGCGTTCCGTGGCGGCCAGGGGCTCGCGAGCTGCTCGCCGACCTGCGCGAGCGCGGCATCCCGACGGCCCTGGTCACCATGTCGGTGCGCAGGATGGCGGAGCAGATCGTCGCGAAGATCCCGTTCGATGCGTTCGACGTGATCGTCAGCGGCGACGAGGTGACGGAGGCCAAACCGCATCCGGAGCCGTACCTTCGCGCTGCGGAACTGCTGGGCGTCGACCCCGTGGATGCTGTCGCCATCGAGGACTCGCTGGTCGGCCTCACCTCAGCGGTCGCCTCCGGAGCGGCCACCATCGGCGTTCCGCACATCGTCGCGCTCCCGGAGAGCGCAGAGCACACGCTGTGGGAGTCGCTCTCCGGCAAGACAGCGGACGACATCGCCGCCGTCGCAGCGAAGGGAGCGCTCCTGTGAGCGACCAGCAGGCCGGACAGCAGCCATACACGCCTCAGCCGCAGAACAGCGGCCCATTCCGCGCAGGCGACCGTGTGCAGCTCACCGGCCCGAAGGGCAAGCTGAACACCATCACACTCGAGCCCGGCAAGGTGTTCCACACCCACCGCGGCATCCTGGAGCACGACGCGATCATCGGCCTCCCAGACGGGTCCGTCGTGTCGAACAACGTGGGCGTCGAGCACCTGGCGCTCCGCCCGCTGCTCAGCGACTTCGTGATGTCGATGCCGCGCGGCGCCGCGATCATCTACCCGAAGGACGCGGCGCAGATCCTGTCGCTCGCCGACATCTTCCCCGGAGCGAACGTGGTCGAGGCCGGCGTCGGCTCCGGAGCGCTCTCGCTCTGGCTGCTGCGCGCCATCGGCCCGACAGGCACGCTGCGCTCGTTCGAGCGCAGGGACGAGTTCGCCGACGTTGCGCGAGCGAACGCAGCGACCTTCCTCGGTCACGACCCGGAGAACTGGACCGTCACGGTCGGCGACCTGCAGGATGCCCTCCCCGAGGCCGTCGAGGAGCAGAGCGTCGACCGCGTCGTGCTCGACATGCTCGCGCCGTGGGAGTGTCTCGACGAGGTCACGGCCGCGCTCAAGCCCGGCGGCGTGCTGCTCTGCTACATCGCCACGGTGACGCAGCTCTCGCGGGTCGCGGAAGCGATCCGCGCCTCCGGCGACTACACCCACCCGCAGTCGAGCGAGACGATGGTCCGCGGCTGGCACGTCGAGGGTCTCGCCGTTCGTCCAGACCACCGGATGATCGGCCACACCGGGTTCCTCATCACCGCCCGCCGCCTTGCGCCGGGTTCCGTCCTGCCCGAGCTGAAGCGCCGGCCGTCGAAGAGCGACTACAGCGACGACGACGTCGAGGCCTGGACGCCAGGGGCGCTCGGCGAGCGGCAGTCCAGCCCGAAGAGCCTGCGCAAGCGGGTGCGGGCGGCGGCAGCGAGCGCCGAGCTGTCGAAGGCGCGGACCGCCGAGGCCGCAGCCGCCGACGTCGCGGACGACGCGGCGCACGAGGACGACTCCACCATCAACTAGCATGGGGAGCCGGAGACCTCCGTGTCATCCGACAACCCCACCGATCGCACCGAAAGAGGACTCGTGCGCAGAGCTACCGCACTCGTCGTAGCAGCAGGACTGCTGGCCGTCACGCTGACGGGATGCTCGTCAGACCCGAACGCGAACTGCGACACCGCGCTGACGTCGGGCACAGCATCGAACCTCATCACGGCGACGGGGGCGGTCGGTTCGAAGCCGAAGATCAGCTTCCCGACGCCGATCGACACCACGACCTCGCAGGCGACGACGCTCGTCACCGGCAAGGGCGACAAGGTCCAGAAGGGCCAGATGGTCGAGATCCAGTACACGCTGCTGGACGGCGAGTCCGGTTCGACGATCGGGCAGAGCTCGTTCGCGAAGAGCCAGCCGACCCTCATCCCGGTCGGGAAGAGCGGCGTCCCCGGCATCGACAAGGGCCTGCAGTGCGCCACCGTCGGCTCCCGCGTGGCGATCGCCATCGCGCCGAAGGACAGCGGGCAGGACGGCACCACCAGCTCTGGCGTCGCCGTCATCGACGTCGTCGGCTCCTTCCTGCCGAGGGCGAACGGCGCCGTGCGTCCGTCCGTCTCCGGCTTCCCGACCGTCGTGCTCGCGCCGACCGGGCAGTCCGGCATCACCATCCCGTCCGGTGGAGCCCCGACGAAGGTCCGCAGTGAGACGCTCAAGGCGGGCGACGGGGCAACGGTCAAGAGCGACAGCTCTGTCGTGCTGCACTACACGATGGTCGCCTGGGAGAACAAGAACCTCGTCTACAGCACCTGGAACTCCGGCGCGCCGGACCTCGTGCTGATGAAGACCGGACAGAGCAACGCCAACCAGGTGCTGCCGCAGGCGATGCTCAAGGAGCTGGTCGGCGCGAAGGTCGGCTCGCAGCTCGTGATCGAGACGCCGGCGGACTCCAGCGTTCCCGCCGGAGCGTGGGTCGTCGACGTTCTCGGGGTGCTGTAGCCGATTAGGATGGACGGGTGCCTCCGTCCTCGTCTTCGCCTTCCCGTGTGCCGGTCGAAGAGCGCCTGTTCAGCCTGGTGCTCGCGCTGCTCGCGACCGAGACGGGCCTGACCAAGAACGAGATCCTGTCCACAGTCCAGGGCTACCGTCAGCGCTACGTCGGTCACGGAGACAACAGCAGTCTCGAGCGGCAGTTCGAGCGCGACAAAGACGACATCCGCGAACTCGGCGTCCCACTGGAGACGGTCGAGTCCCCGGGCGATTCCGGCAACAATCAGCTCCTGCGCTATCGCATTCCCAAAGGGGCATACGACCTTCCTGCCGACGTGGTGTTCTCCCCGGAGGAGATCACGCTGCTCGGGCTGGCCGCCACGGTGTGGAAGGAGGGCTCGCTCTCCGGCGAGTCCCGCAGGGCCCTGATGAAGCTGCGCTCGCTCGGCGTCGAGGCCAACGACCCGATCGTCGGGTACGCGCCGCGGCTGCGCGCGCGGGAGAGCGCGTTCGAACCGCTCAACCAGGCGCTCGAACGCAACGCGATCGTACAGTTCCCCTACCTCAAGCCGGGGGAGAGCGCGTCCAGGGTCAGGACGGTCGCACCACTCGCCATCGTGCAGCACCAGGGTCGCTGGCACCTGCAGGGGATCGACCAGGACGCGCACGGCTCTCGCACATTCCTGCTGTCGCGGATGGTCGGCCCCGTCAAGGTCACGGCGCGCACCTTCGTGCCGGACGGCTCCGACTTCGCGGCCAAAGCCCTCGCCGACCTCGAACGGATCTGGGCGGACAACGTGGCGACCATCGAGGTGACGGCCGGCACGGACGCGGCGACGCGTCTCGGCAAGCGCTACGGTGACGCGGTGCCTGTCGCAGGCGACGGAGAGTCGTTCCAGCTCACGGTCAACTACTCCGACATCAACATCGTCGCCGACCAGCTGGCGAGCTTCGGTCCCGAGGTGCTCGTGCTGGCGCCCGAGGTGCTGCGCCAGGCAGTGCGCGACCGCCTGGTGGCCACGGCGGCCGCCCACGAGGGGAGCGATCGTGGCTGAGCGCCGCAAGCAGCCGATGCAGGCGCAGGACAAGCTCGCCTTCCTCCTGGCGCTCGTGCCGTACCTGATGGACAGGGACAGGGTGAGCGTCGCAGAGGCGGCGGAGCACTTCGGCGTCGACGCGTCCCAGCTGCGGGATGCGGTGCGACTGATCGCCGTCTCCGGCATCCCCGGCGAGACCAACCAGTACCAGCCAGGCGACCTGTTCGACATCGCCTGGGACGACTTCGAGGACAACGATCAGATCGTCCTCACCCACCAGGTGGCCATCGACGACTCGCCGCGCTTCTCCGCCAGGGAGGCGGCCGCGCTCATCGCGGGACTGCAGTACCTGTCGGCGCTCCCGGAGAACGCCGATCGGGACGTGATCGGCTCCCTGATGGCGAAGCTCGCGCGCGGCGCGTCCGCTGCGCCGAGCCAGGTCGCGGTCGCCGGCTCGGCGACCGATGCCACTCTCGCCACGATCAGGGATGCGGTGGCGAGCGGGACGCAACTCGACTTCGACTACCTCAACTCGCGCGGCGAGCGGGAACGGCGCCGCGTCGACCCGCTGCGCATCGAGTCGATCGACCAGGACTGGTATCTGCGCGGCTGGGATCACCTGCGCACCGCCATCCGCACCTTCCGCCTCGACCGCATCGACGACCTGCGCGCGACGGACGAGCCGATAACCTACCGCCCGGGTGACGTCACCCTGCCGGAGACGCTGTTCGAGGGAACACCGGACGATCTGCTGGTGACCATCGAGGTGTCCGCGTCCGCCGTTCCGCTGGTCGAGGACTACATCCCGGAGGGGGCGGCCAGGCAGGAGCACGACGGCGTCGTGCGCACGAGCGTGCGCGTGGCCCACTTCCACGGGCTGAAGCGGCTGGTCGCCGGCCTGTCCGGCGTTCTCACCGTCCTCGACCCTCCCGAGGCCCGCGCGGTCGTCGCAGCCTGGGCCACCGCCGGCGCGGATCGCTACCGGGCGGATGGCAACCGGTAGGTAGGCTGGGGTTATGCCGTGGTGGTCGTGGGTGGTGATCTGGGTCGTGCTGGTGCTCGGCCTGCTCGGGATGCTCGCGTTCTTCGCCGTCCACCTGTTCCGCAAGCTCATGGCCGCCGGCAGGGAGGCGTCTGCGCTGATCGAGAAGACCGAGGTGCTGAGCCGCCGCGTCAACGACCTCAACGAGGCCGTCTTCCACCCCGCGGTGCTCTCCGATGTCTCCGTGTTACGCGACGAACGCGAGCAGGCGAAGGCGGACAAGGCGGTTGCGAGGCAACTTCGCAGGGATGCGAGGGTCAGACGCGGTAAACTACTCGTCAATGCCGATCCACGTCGGTACACATACTTGATCAAAAGGGATTGACTCATGCTCGGCGGCCTGACCGGATGGCACCTGCTCATCATCCTCGCAGTGATCCTGCTGCTCTTCGGTGCGCCGAAGCTTCCTGCCCTCGCCAAGAGCATCGGCCAGTCGATGCGCATCTTCAAGGGCGAGGTCAACGAGATGAAGAAGGACGGCGACAAGCCGGACGCTTCGTCGCAGACGCCGGCTGACGGCGGCACCACCGCCTCGCCTGAGACGCACACGAAACCGTAGTCGGTGGCCTCCACCAAGCGAGGCAAGAACCGCGAAGGACGGATGACGCTCGCCGAGCATTTCGTCGAGCTTCGCAAACGCCTCTACCGCTCTGCCATCGCGCTGCTCGTTGGCGCCGTCGCCGGCTGGTTCCTGTCCGGCTACCTGCTGGATGCGATGCGCGTCCCGATCACGCAGATCGCCACCCAGCAGGGCCGCGTCGCGACGCTGAACTACGACAGCATCACCGGCGCGTTCGACCTGAAGATGCAGATCGCGATCACGATCGGCGTGATCATCTCCAGCCCGGTCTGGCTCTACCAGATCTGGTCGTTCTTCGTCCCCGCGCTGAGCCGCAAAGAGCTCAAGTACGGTCTTGGCTTCTTTTTCACCGCCGTGCCGCTGTTCCTCATCGGCGCCTACGTCGGCTGGCTGCTCGTCCCGCACATCGTCTCGTTGCTCACGAGCTTCGCGCCGTCGGACGACTCCGCGATCATCTCCGCGAAGACGTACTTCGACTTCATCCTGAAGCTGTCGCTGGCGGTCGGGGTGGCGTTCGTGCTCCCGGTGTTCCTGGTGCTCCTGAACTTCGTCGGGGTGCTGAGCGCATCCTCGATCATCAAGTCGTGGCGCTGGGCGATCATCCTGATCGCCCTGTTCACGGCCATCGCCACTCCCGCGGCGGATGTGCTCTCGATGTTCCTGCTGGCCGTGCCCATGGTGGTGCTGTATCTGGCGGCCTGGGGCGTTGCGTGGCTGCACGATCGGCGGGCGGCCAAGGTCGCGTCGCGCCTGGAGGCGGAACTGGCCGCATAGCGGGGATGCGCGGCATAGGCTTGGGCGTGTGACCGATCAGCTGTCCCCGGCCGAACGCTATGCGGCGTCGCGCACGCGCACGCGTCAACCGCTCGTCGAAGCATTCCGCGAACGGCTCAGGTTCGACCTCGACCCGTTCCAGCGCGAGGCGTGCGCGAGCCTGGAGGCTGGTAGAAGCGTGCTCGTGGCCGCCCCGACCGGAGCAGGCAAGACGATCGTGGCCGAGTTCGCGGTGTTCCTGGCGATGCGCGAGGCGAACGCGAAGGTCTTCTACACCGCGCCGATGAAGGCGCTCAGCAACCAGAAGTTCCAGGAGCTGGTCGAGGAGTACGGTCCGGAGTCCGTCGGCCTGCTGACCGGAGACACCAACATCAACTCGCACGCCCGCATCGTCGTGATGACCACCGAGGTGCTGCGCAACATGCTCTACGCGGACTCCGACCTGCTCGCCGACCTCGCATACGTGGTGATGGACGAGGTGCACTACCTCGCCGACCGGTTCCGCGGCGCCGTGTGGGAGGAGGTCATCATCCACCTGCCCCAGGCGGTGCGGATGGTCTCGCTGAGCGCCACGGTGTCGAACGCGGAGGAGTTCGGCGACTGGCTGCAGGCGGTGCGCGGCGATACGGACGTGATCGTGTCGGAGGAGCGTCCCGTTCCCCTGGAGCAGCACATCCTGATGCGGTCGAAGCTGATCGACCTGTTCGACTCGTCCGGCCTCGCCGCGACCAACCGGGTGAACCCCGAGCTGGTGCAGATGGCGCGCTACGGCGGACGGGTGCTGAGCAGCAGGCAGATGCGCGACGTCGGCCGCTACCACTCCCGAGGCGGCCGCCCAGACACCTACCGGATGGACAGGGCCGACCTGGTCAAGCTGCTCGGCGAGCACAACCTGCTCCCTGCCATCTTCTTCATCTTCAGCCGCAACGGATGCGATCAGGCCGTGCGCCAGACCCTCCGCTCCGGCGTGAAGCTCACAGAGGCGCACGAGCGCGACGAGATCCGGGCGATCGTCGAGGAGCGCTGCAGGACCCTGCTGGACGAGGATCTGGCCGTTCTCGGCTACTGGGAGTGGCTGGAGGGGCTGGAGCGCGGCGTCGCAGCGCACCACGCCGGGATGCTTCCCGCGTTCAAGGAGGTCGTGGAGGAGCTGTTCCGGCGCAAGCTGGTCAAGGTCGTGTTCGCCACGGAGACCCTCGCGCTCGGCATCAACATGCCGGCCCGAACGGTGGTCTTGGAGAAGCTGGAGAAGTTCAACGGCGAAGCGCGCGTGCCGATCACACCGGGGGAGTACACCCAGCTCACCGGCCGCGCCGGCCGCCGCGGCATCGATGTGGAGGGGCACTCGGTCATCCAGTGGCAGGACGGCCTCGACCCGCAGGCCGTCGCTTCGCTCGCCTCCCGGCGCAGCTACCCGCTCAACTCCAGCTTCCGGCCGACGTACAACATGGCCGTCAACCTCATCGACCAGTTCGGACGCGAGCGCACCAGGGAGATCCTGGAGTCGTCCTTCGCGCAGTTCCAGGCCGACCGTGCCGTGGTCGACCTGGCGCGCAAGGTGCGACAGCAGGAGGAGTCGCTCGCCGGGTACGAGAAGGCGATGACGTGCCACCTTGGCGACTTCCGCGAGTACTCCGGCATCCGGCGGGAGCTGAGCGACCTGGAGCGCAAGGGCGCGTCGATGGAGCACGCCTCCCGCGCCGACCGCGACAAGCGGCAGCGCAGGCTCACCGCGCTGCGCAAGCGGATGAAGGAGCACCCCTGTCACCGCTGCCCTGACAGGGAGAAGCACGCGCGCTGGGCGGAGCGCTGGTGGAAGCTGAAGCGCGAGACGGACGCTCTGAGCGCGCAGATCCGGTCGAGGACCGGAGCCGTTGCCAAGGTGTTCGACCGCGTCTCCGACGTGCTCCTGGAGCTCGGCTACCTGACCCGCGAGGACGACGTCACGGCCCTCACCGTGCACGGCCGGACCCTGAAGCGCATCTACGGCGAACGCGACCTGCTCGTGGCCGAGTGCCTGCGCAGGAACATCTGGAACCAGCTGGATGCGCCGAGCCTCGCCGCGATGGCGTGCGCCCTGGTGTTCGAGCCGCGCCGCGACGAGGGGCTCGCGCACGAGCGCTCCCTCCCGCGCGGCGCGTTCCGGCCCGCGCTGGACAAGACCATCGACATCTGGAGCCGTCTCGACGACCTGGAGAGGGAGAACCGGCTGGCGGGCAGCGAGCCGCCGTCGACCAGTCTCGCGATGGCGATGCACGCCTGGGCGAAGGGCACCAGCTTGAACACGGTGCTGCAGGAGGCGGACATGGCAGCCGGCGACTTCGTGCGCTGGAC
>Ga0153994_1000077_pt1 | contig 55142 bp, 41 predicted proteins | sample TSNC078MetaG_FD_104735 | JGI IMG/M metagenome (GOLD analysis project Ga0153994, IMG submission 104735) | Attine ant fungus gardens microbial communities from North Carolina, USA - TSNC078 MetaG | ecosystem: Host-associated > Fungi > Mycelium > Unclassified | place: USA: North Carolina, Lumber...
CAGTATCCAGAGCTATTCCCGGACTTAATACAGCCATATGAAGCATCTCTATAACTGAATCGCTCAATTCTCCGGTTACAATTGTTATTTGGCTCTTTTCAATATGATACTCATTTAACTTATCAATAATGGTTGCTTTGGATAAATCCGCTCTGCTATCATATAAAATGATATCAGCATCTATGGTACTTAATAACCTGGCGGCTCCCATACCGCTAATTCCAGTTCCTGCAATCAGTATATTCTTATCTAAAAAATCCATACAATTCCTCCAGATGTTCCTTCCTAAATTGCTAAAAATCCAATCAGACACAAGATAGCGGTAATTATCGAAAAAACAGCAACGACCTTTGTTTCCGGCCACCCAGACAATTCAAAATGGTGATGAATTGGCGCCATCTTAAAGAATCTTTTGCCGCCGGTTACTTTAAAATATGTAACCTGGATAACAACTGATAACACTTCAACTGCATAAATCAAACCAATAATCAGAATAAACCAGGCCATATTCATCATATAAGCAACTGATACAACAAAGCCACCCAGTGCTAATGATCCGGTATCCCCCATAAAAACTCTGGCAGGATAAGTATTAAACAGTAAAAACCCCATTAAGCTGCCTGCGACAGCACCTGTGATTGGATGCAGCCCACTGCCTGCCGCAATTGCCACAACCGTAAAGAAAACCGCAACCAACACTGTCACACTTGATAGCAAACCATCTAAGCCGTCAGTGAAATTTGTACCATTAACCGTTGCTATCGTTATAAAAAATAATAATGCCACAAAAAGCCATGGCGGTAAATGCAGATACATTCCCCCGTCAAACCCTCCGGTAAAAGGAATGAGCATGCCGGTTCCGACATCAGTATAGTTTAACATATAATAAGCAAAAATAGCTGTGACCAAAAATTGTCCCACTAGCTTTTGAACGCTGGTCAATCCTAAATTTCTCTTCTTTATAACCTTAATATAGTCATCTAAAAATCCTATAATCCCAAATCCTAAAGTCGTAAATAGTACCGGAATGATTTTCGGATAATCTTGAATATAAAACAAAGAGGTTATTGTCACTGCGAGAATAAAAATAATACCACCCATCGTTGGGGTTCCCGACTTTCTTTGGTGGGCTTTTGGTCCCTCATCACGAACGAACTGTCCGAACTTGAGTTTTTGTAAATAAGGTATAATGATCGGACACAAGATAACACTTATGGCAAACGACACCAAAACCGGAATAATAAATGAATAGTCTAGATTGAACATTACTTCGTAACCTCTCTTACGTTTTTTATATATTCATATGAACTCATATGTCCACATAAGTGATAATTATATTACAAAACATATCTATTGTAAAGCACTTCCTACTGTGCACTCTCTTCACTTTCTTCTGTAATCGCCTTCTCTAATCCCAGATAAGGCAATACATTTTCAAATACTTCTTTCATGACCGGAGCTGCTATTGTTCCCCCATAGTAAGTTCCTACAGGCTCATCAATCAAAACAATTCCGATAACCTGAGGATTATCTGCCGGAGCAAAGCCGATAAAAGAGGCTATGTATTTATTGTCCGACCTTGGGAGTTTTTGCGATGTGGCTGTTTTTCCGCCAATGGAATAACCCTCAATATAGGCATTTTTCCCGGTTCCTTCGGAAACCACCAGTTCAAGTAATTCTTTCATTGTTTCAGAGGTCTCTTCTGTGATTACATTTTTTTCTGTTTCATAAGATAACTCATTGACTGTATCTTTAGCTTCATTAACAACCTTCACGCCAAAGTGGGGCGTAACTAAATTTCCGCCATTGACGATGGCACTGGCTGCGGTAAGCAATTGCAATGGGGTGATTTGAAAGGATTGACCAAAGGAAACTGTTGCCAGCTCTACCGCTCCCACATTATCTATATGATGCATGATAGACCCGGATTCTCCGGGTAAATCTACGCCGGTCTTGCTAAATAGTCCTAATTTCTCAAAATATTTATATAAAGTCTCAATACCAACTCTGGCTCCTATATCCATAAAAACAGGATTGCAGGAGTTCATAAAGCCCTCAATAAAGGTTTCCGTACCGTGGCCTGTCGTTTTATGACATCTAATCCGGCGGTCTTCAACAATTCTAAACCCCGGACAGGAGAAGGTTTCATTTAAACTGACTAATCCTTCTTCCAGTGCTGCCGTGGAGGTCACGATTTTAAATGTAGATCCCGGCTCATAAGTATCGTTAATACAGTCGTTTCGCCACATTTGGTTCAACAAATCATTGAAACTCTCGGTGCTGTTCTCACCCGCATCAATATTTAAAGTATAGGGTTCATTTAAATCAAATTCGGGCGCATTGACCATTGCCAGTATTTCACCATTCTGCGGATTCATCAGAATGATGGATACAGCCTGAGCTTCTTTTTGCTCCATAATTTTATCGGCAACCTGTTGGGCATATGTCTGAATATTATAATCAATACTCGTATATAAATCACTTCCCTTTACCGGGTCAATACGGGTTTCTGCGGCATTCTCAACTTCTATACCTCTAACATCGGTCGTTGTCAGGATTGAACCCTCACTGCCTTTCAAATATTCATCATAAATAACCTCCAGTCCAATAATTCCCTGATTATCACTTCCGGTAAAACCAATAACTTTAGAAGCCAGTGTTCCAAAAGGGTAATACCTTGCATAATCTTCATCCACATTGACTCCATCTAGTTTATAACTTCGAATGATATCCCCCACTTCTTTAGGTACATTTGATTGAATTGTTTCAATTGAAGTTACTTTCTCAACGCTTTTTCTAACTTCCGTTTCATCCAATTCCAGTTCTGTGGACAAGACTTCAATGACTTTTTCAAAATCAGTAATTTGATTATGAATGACCGTTACTGTACAAACAGATACATTTGTAGCCAGCGCCACACCATTCCGGTCATAAATAATTCCTCTTTCAGCTTTAATTGTTCGCTCTCTCTCATGTAAATCATCTGCTTTTATATTATAATATTCAGATTTGATAATCATCACATAAACAAGTCTGCCCAAGAGAGCAATTGAGACTAGAATTAATAAAATTGCAAATAATTTGATTTTTTGTCGATTATAAAATCGGGTGGGCACAGCATCATCTCTTATTTATGATATTTATACATTCTATTAAATTTCTTCATGAAATATTCACTCTAGCGCACCCTCCTCTGTATCCGAAGCATCACTTGATTCCTCCGGAAATATTTGTAAATACGGCAAAACTTCTGCCATTATATCAGCGTTAATCTGGGTAGCTATCCCGCTGTCACTTTGATTTTCCACATCAGGTTCATCGACAATAACATAAATAACGACTTCCGGATTATCTGTAGGCGCACAACTGATAAAAGACACCAGACGTGTATCGGCACTTCTTGGATACTTCTCTGCCGTTCCGGTTTTTCCGCCAATTTGATATCCCGTCATCTGAGCCAGCTTTCCCGAACCTTCTTCAACTGTTGCTAAAAGTGCCGATTGCAGCCACTTAGATGCAGTCTCAGAGACTGTTGTTTTGACTAATTCTTTATTAATAATCTCTACGATACTTCCCGATTCTGTGGTAATCTCTTTAACTACATGGGGTTTATAATAAGAACCGCCATTAATCACAGAGCAAAATGCAGATGCAACTTGAATCATTGTCACATCATAATTCTGTCCAAAGGAATTCGTCGCCAAATCTATCGGTTTCATATCTGCCACCGATATCAGCAATCCTGTCGCTTCACCGGGCAAATCAATACCTGTCAATTGTCCGAAACCAAATATTTTCTGATAATCAGTAAACGTTTCGGCTCCGATTCGGGCAGCCACCTGCATCAGCACATCATTGCATGAATACATCAGGGCTTCCTTTAAGGTAATTGTACCATGTCCCTCTCTTTTGACACAGGACACTTTATCATAGGTGCTGCCGCTTTTAAAAGTTTCATAACCATCACATACGAACTCTTCGTCCAGTCTTACAACATCTTCTTCAATGGCGGCTGCAAGCGACATCACCTTAACTACCGAACCCGGTTCATAGGTGTTTGTAATACAATAATTTTTCCACAATTTATTCAAGGCATCCAGCTGCTTCTCCTCGGTCATTGCCGCAATTTCTTCCTCACTGTATATTCCGGAGATATCCCTTGGATTATTCAAGTCATAGGTGGGATAATTGGCCATCGCCAAAATCTCACCATTGTTAGGATTCATTACAATAGCTGCGACATTTGCGCTTCCGACAGATTCATAAAACTCAGCCAATGTATCATCCACAATCTTCTGAATATTTAAATCAATTGTCAATGCAACATTGTTTCCATTCACTGCGGATATTGTTGTCCTCTCAAGATTTGAATCTTCTGTAAGATAGCCATATTCACGGCCTTCTGTTCCATTAAGGGTATCATTGTATTGCTGCTCAACTCCCCATGTACCCGCATTGCCTGCTGATGTAAAACCAATCAGATGTGCGGCAATAGTAGAATAAGGATACTTACGCACGTAATTTTCCTCGAACCAAATCCCTTTAATATACTGACTGACAGCTTTATCCGCTTTCTCCTCTGAGATCATCATCTCATTATATGGCTGTATTTCGTCATATGACAATTCCTTGATTAATATCACATACCTGTTGTCAGGATTATCCGCCAACAGCGTCTCTATTTCAGTTCGTTCTATTCCAAAATATTCTACCAGCGCTTCTATGGTTGGTTCAACACAATCCCCTGACTTTGAAACCAGAGAGTTTAAGATAACATATGGATCTAAGATTAGATTATATACCTTTTCACTGGCAGCAATCACAATCCCGTTTCTGTCAGTTATATCGCCACGCTTATAGGCAATACTCCGACTGTCATAAGAAAGCTGAGAAAGGACTCGCTTAGTATATTTCTCCCCACTTGTCGTGTTAATATACACCAATCGGATCATCAGACAAATCAGCAAAATGCAAATAAAAGCAAACGCAATCATCAACTTAACCCTGCTTTGTTTTATGAATCGTCTCGGTGGGCGCTCAGATATCTTATTATTTACTTTTCTCTTATCTCTATGTGTTTTCACATCTTTTTGTGCTTTCATTCTACCACCCATTATGAAAGATTAGAAAAGCCCTCTCATCAAATGAGGGCTGATATTTCTCTTGATTTACTTTGGTATCCCTTGATATTGTCGCACGTAATCCTCATTATCAGTCCCGTTATAATAAACAATCTGACTGGCATCAGGATAATTCATTCCCAACGCTTTTGCCTGCTCTAATACCGTTTCTAAATCTATCGCACTATTAATTCTCTCAGCCGTTGCAACATTAGCATCTGTTATGGTATTCAACTCTTGTTTCAGCAAAGTAATTTCGCTGCTCTTTTGTGTTGCTATATTGTTTAAATTCAAATAGAATATACAGGTTATGAGGGTCACTATGACTGCCACTCCTAAAAACAGTGTATATCCCAAATTCAATTTGGCCGCTTTCTCTCTATTACGTTTTGCAATATTTTGATTAATCTGCCTCTGTTTCTCTTTTTGCCTATCACTCTGTCTGGGACGGCTGTTGGTGCGCTCGTCTGGTTTTCTACGACGCCTGGGAGTAGTTTCTAGTTTGCGGACCGTGCTGCCATCTATATAATTGTTCCTATTTCTTCTGTTCGGTTCCATCGCTGTCCTCTCCTCTCCTTATACAGGTTATATCGTGCGTAAAAAAACTCTTAACTTTGCACTTTTTGAACGCTTATTTTCTAGTATCTCTTCTTCACATGGAAGAATAGGTTTCCTTGTCATGACTTTTCCTAGTGGTTTTTTGTTGCAGATGCAGATAGGAAAATCTGATGGACATTCACAAGGATTTTCAAATTTTCTAAATTGATTCTTTACGATTCGGTCTTCCAAAGAGTGAAATGTTATGATTGAAAGTCTGCCGTTATCATTTAACAACATGGTCATATCAGCCAAGCTATCTTTTAGAACCTCCAGTTCCTTGTTCAATTCTATTCGTATCGCCTGAAAAGTCTTTTTGGCAGGATGTCCTCCTGTCTTTCTTACTTTCATAGGAATGGCCGCCTTAATAATCTCTATCAATTCTTTGGTTGTCTCTATTTCCTTATCTTGTCTTGCTCTAACAATATGTTTTGCTATATTTTCAGCAAATTGTTCTTCACCATAATCTTTAATAATCTTGAACAGTTGATGTTTACTGTAACGGTTGATGATGTCCTTCGCCGTCATCTCCTGCCTCCGGTCCATACGCATGTCCAAAGGCGCCTCATACCGGTAGGTAAATCCCCGATCTATCGTATCTAGCTGGTATGATGATACGCCTAAATCAAGCATAATCCCATCAACCCTCTGAATCTCTAAGTCAGACAAAACTTGTTTTATATGACTATAATTATCTCGTATAATAGTAACTTTTTCGCCAAATTCCTTCAGGCGTTCACCAGCCGCTAAAATTGCCGCTTCATCCTGATCTATTCCGATAAATCGACCACCAGATCCCAACCTCCTGCAGATTTCATATGCATGTCCGCCTCCACCTAATGTACCGTCAATATATATGCCATCTTCTTTAATATTCAGACTGTCTATTGTTTCTTCCAGCAAAACAGAAGTATGTTTAAAACTCATGTCTTCCTCCTAGAATGTTATACCAAGGTCAGCCATATGCTCTGCAATGTCTTCCATATCGTCGTCGCTGGTATCATTAACAGCTTCCCAATTGGCTTTACTCCAAATCTCAATACGGCTGGAAACACCTACGAGCACCGCATCTTTCTCTAACTTGGCAAATTCTCTTAATACCGCCGGTATAAGAATGCGTCCCTGTTTATCTATTTCACAAGAAGCTGCTCCGGCCAGGAAGAAACGTGAAAATTGTCTCGCATCTTTTTTAGTTAACGGAAGTTCTCTCAGCTTCTCGGTGAATTCATTCCACTCTTCCATAGGATACACAAATAAACAGCCATCAAGACCCTTAGTTGCAACAAATTCTTCCCCCAAAGATTCTCTGAACTTTGATGGAACGATTAATCTGCCTTTTGCATCAATTGTATGATTGTATTCTCCTATGAACATCATGCATCACCTTTTAGGATTAAAATGAACTGCTACCACCCAGTCTACCATTTCACTCCACTCTCTACCACTTTTCACCACTTATGTTACTATTCTATCGGATATCGGCAAATTAATCAATAGTAAATTTAATTTTTTTGTATTTTTTTCGTTGGGAAATATATCCACGCAAAGCTGCCGTACAATTTATCCTTGTACGGCAGCTTAAAAAATTTATTTTTATTCCCCTTTTTGGGGTTTTGTGATAAAATGACGCTATGCAAAAGAAAGGATGTATCAATTTATGAAACTAGGTATCGTCGGTTTACCCAACGTAGGTAAAAGCACACTATTTAATTCTTTAACAAAAGCAGGCGCAGAATCAGCAAACTACCCTTTTTGCACAATTGATCCCAATGTAGGTATCGTTACTGTTCCTGACTATAGACTGAATGAGTTGGCCAAATTATATGACTCAGCCAAAATCGTTCCTGCAGCCATCGAATTTGTAGATATTGCGGGTCTTGTCAAAGGCGCTTCAAAAGGCGAAGGCTTAGGCAATCAATTTTTATCAAATATCAGAGAAGTCGATGCCATTGTCCATGTCGTCCGCTGTTTTGAGGATTCCAACATCATCCATGTAGATGGCAGCGTAGATCCAATCCGGGATATTGAAACAATTAATCTGGAACTGATTTTTTCCGATATGGAAATCATGGAACGCCGCTATTCAAAAACTTCTAAGGGGGCTAAAAATGATAAGGATTTGGCAAAGGAAGCCGATCTAATCAAACGGCTGCTTTCTTTTTTAGAAGACGGTCATTTGGCAAAGAATTTTGAAGCTAATGATGATGAAGAACAGGCTCTATTAGAAAGTTTTAACCTTCTGACATACAAGCCGGTCATCTACGCTGCCAATGTTGCCGAAGAAGACCTTATGGTGGAAAATGACAATGCCTATGTTGTAAAGGTCAGGGATTATGCCGCCAAGGAAGGCTCCGAAGTATTTGTCATTTGTGCTAGGATCGAGCAGGAAATCGCCGAATTAGATGATGATGAGAAAAAGATGTTTTTAGAAGACTTAGGTCTTGAAGAATCCGGCCTGGAAAAACTGATTAAAGCCAGCTACAGTTTATTAGGCCTTATCAGCTTTTTAACGGCAGGACCGACAGAAACCAGAGCCTGGACCATTAAGAAAGGAACGAAGGCACCCGGAGCTGCCGGGAAAATCCACTCCGATTTTGAAAGAGGCTTCATCAAAGCCGAAGTTGTCAGCTACGAAAACCTAATGGCATACAAAAGCTATAGTGCCGCAAAGGAAAAAGGGCTTGTAGGCATAGAAGGCAAAGAATACATTGTCAAAGACGGAGATGTGGTGCTCTTCCGCTTCAATGTCTAAAATTTTTTAGGTATTCAGTCTCTGGATTCAATGAGTATGGCAATTCCATCGCTGATTGTTATCAGTCCTTCTTTTGCCAATAATTCATTACTGATACAGAGACTGTCTCCCAAGTAAACGGTTTTATTTTTTAAGGGATATTTAAATCCGGTCAAATTAATCCCTCTAAGCACTGAATCAAAGGGCAGCAAGGAAGTATACTCCCCCCATTGGCTGCTTTTAAATATCTTATAGGTATGGGATATCAAGCGAACCCTGTTGTTTTTATCAATGATACAGCAAGGAATCCCGGCCTCAAATGGCTTAATCATCAATTGAAGATTGGCAATCACATGATCAAGGCGGGTGCCGGTAGCTCCCAGCAAGTAAATCTCACTCTCTTTATCCGTACATAAATCCATAGCCAAACGAACCGCCAGTTCAGTATCTGTGTTATCTTTTTCAGGCTTGAATGGATGAACGGTTATTTCCGGATTGCCGATATACTTTTTTAATATCTCCGGGTCTGCCGAATCAAAATCACCCACAAGATGGTGGATTTGCAGCGGAAACTTTTTTTGATTAATTAGTCGGTCGATGACGTTTAAGGCACCATCTACGACGATAGTGACAGCAAATTTTCCCTTGTCTATAAAGTGAATGGCAAAGTCATCATCAATACTGCCCCCGGTAATTATTAAAATTTTCATAACCTACCCTCGTATATTTTAAAAATTTTTAAAAATCCGCTGATACTTTCCTCAATCGGTGCATTAAAAGCGCTTGAGCCTGCCACAATTACATTAGCTCCTGCTTCTATGACCGTTTTAACCGTATCAAAATTAATACCGCCATCCACCTCAATATCTAAATTAAGTTCTTTGGCATCTGCCAAAAGTCGCAGTTTTTTTATTTTATCCGTCATGGCCGGAATATATTCCTGCCCGCCAAATCCGGGGTCAACCGTCATCAATAGTACCATATCCAAATCCTCTAATATATAATCCAGCACAGATAGCGGCGTCGAAGGGTTTAATGCCACTGCTGCCTTAATACCCAAACTCTTAATCTCCTGGATAACCCGATGCAAATGGGGGCAGGCTTCGGCATGGACGATCAGGATATCGGCTCCGGCATCTTTAAAATCCTTTAAATAACGTTCCGGCTGTTTAATCATCAAATGAACATCAAATACTTTCCTGGTACATTTTCTCAGTGATTTGATGACCGGCAGACCCAGTGAAATATTGGGTACAAAGCAGCCATCCATGACATCTATATGAATATAATCGGCACCCGCATCGGAAACCTTCATCACATCTTCACCCAGTTTTGCAAAATCGGCCGCCAAAATTGAGGGGGATAATTTGAGCATTTTAAAACCTCCTTTGTTCTTTCAGCTCGTTATAAATATTAACATAATTTTCATACCGCACCGCACTAATATCTCCGTCTTCCAGTGCCCTTTTAACACCGCAATCCGGTTCATTGATGTGGACACAGCTGCTAAACCGGCAATAAGGGCGATATTCTTCAAATTCCCCAAAATAGTTTTTAAGCTCATCTTTGTCAATATCATTCAGGTGCAGTGAAGTAAAACCGGGGGTATCAATCACATAGGTTTTATCCCGTATATAAATAAGCTCCGAATGCCTCGTCGTATGTCGTCCCCGGTGAATCTTTTGGCTTATCTCCCCAATCTCCATATTGGCCGAGGGCTTCAGATAATTCATCAGCGTAGACTTACCAACACCTGAAGGACCTGCCAGTACCGTCGTCTTATTTTTAAGGAGTGCATCTATATCTTCAAGTCCTTCGTTGTACTCAAGACTGGTAAACAATACATGATATCCACAACCGCTATAGATCGCTTTAAGTCTGTCAATATCTTCCTGTTCCACAACATCTGTTTTATTAAAACAAATGATGGTATCTAAGTCCTGCTGTTTCATAGTAACCAGAAAGCGATCTAATAAATTCAAATTGGGAGCCGGCTTGTCCACAGCAAAAATAACCATGCCCTGATCCACATTAGCAACCATGGGTCTGACCAACTGATTAATACGGGGCAATATCTTTACGATATTGCCCTTCTTTTCGGTCTCATCAAGAATGTCAGCCAGGACATCATCACCCACCATAGGTTTAATATTCTGGTTTCGGAAAATGCCTTTAGCCTTGCATTCATAGATGCCCATTTCGTCGATATGTATATAATAAAAACCGGCGATTCCCTTAATGATTTTACCTTGCATGTGCGACTCCTATTGTAATGTAACATTTTCTGTTTTTACATTTGTTGAATCCGTACCACCTGCCGGTATAAAGATAACTTCTATCACTCCGGCACCTTTAACACCGGTCAAGGTAAAAGTTTTCTTGGTACCGGCATTTACCGTTTCCGAGACGTCAGCCTTAGTTTCACCATTTTGTTGCAATATCACCCTTACGGTTCCACTTGAAGCTCCGCCAAAGTCGTCTGTGCTTGGTGTGACGGAATAGCTATAGGTAGCCGCAGTCGTGGCGGCCGTTTGCGAAACCGTTATATAAATAGGTGTTCCCTGCTCAAGCGCCTTCCCTTCCTGTACCTGGCTTCCATCTGCAAGATTTGCCGATGCTACATAATCATTATAATTACCTTCAATATAATTAGTTCCACCATGCGTCAAACCGGCATTTACTATGGCCGCAATGGCGTCAGCTTCACTTTTTCCTATTACCCCCGGCATTTTGGCAAGATTACTTTCTGCACCCTGGCTAATAACCAACGAAACCTTATCACCCTTTGCCACAGTACTTCCTGCCTCCGGTGATGTTCTGATGATTCTTCCTTCGTCGAAAGTATCACTATATTCATAATCCACACCACCCACGGTCAAATCGGCAACACTTAATTTAGTTTCTGCCTGTTCCTTCGTCTTGCCTGACAAATCATCTAAAGTGAAGGTTTCTTTACCGGTGCTGATATAAACAGTTACTGTATCTCCTTTCGCAGCCGCCATACCCGCTCCCGGATTCTGCTTAATCACATAACCGGCATCAATGGTATCCGAGGACTGCTCTACAGGGTTCATAACCAAGCCCTCACTCTCCAGCGCTGCTTTTGCCGCTTCGCTGGTTTTTCCTGACAAATCGGGTACCTTCACTTCGGTTACAACCGGCTCTGTTTCACTTTCTTCACTCGCTGTGGAAAGTGTTGTTTCATAAGCGTCTGTTGTGTCTGTTTCATCGCCACCACCAAACAAACCGACCGCCTTTCCGATGATGAAAAGGATGATGGCAAATAGAATAATACCACCAACGATGCCCAATACCTTTACAACTTTTTCAAGTGCCGGGCTAACTTCTTCATCGTCTTCATTATCTTCGTCTTCGCCTTCATCATCCGGCTCTTCACTGAGATCATCAAGAAACTCTGTCTGCCTGGCGGCATTACCTGTGGCTGCAGCCGCATTCACCGTTGCCAGGTCTTCTTCCGACATGACCACTGTTGTCTCATTACTCATCATACCCGGTAAAATCACGTATTCTCCATCGGGGTTTGTCAATACCTTTTTCAAATCAGCAATTAATTCCTTTGCCGAGGAATATCTTCGCTCCGGTTTCTTCTGGGTACACTTTAAGATGATTTTTTCAAAGCTTCTGGGTATCTCCGGATTCAACTGCCGCGGCGGTATCATTTCTCCCTGGATATGTAACAGGGCAACAGCCACGTTGGTTTCGCCGTCAAAAGGAACCTTCCCTGTAAGCATTTCATACATGGTTATACCCAATGAATAAATATCACTTTTAGCATCGCTATATCCGCCTCTGGCCTGCTCCGGTGAAATATAATGGACTGAGCCTGCGGCATTGGTTGTCACCGTTGTCGAGTCTGCCATCTTGGCAATACCAAAATCGGCCACCTTAACCTTGCCATCTCTGGATATCATAATATTTTGCGGCTTTATATCTCTATGAATAATACGGTTTTCATGGGCTATACTCAGTCCATTGGCAATCTGTACAGAAATATTCAATGCCTCTTTAACATCCAGATGCCCTTTCATTTCAATATAGTTCTTTAGCGTAATACCCTGAACCAATTCCATGACAATATAATGAATGCCATCTTCTTCGCCTACATCATAAACGCCTACAATATTCGGATGAGTTAATCCCGCTGCTGATTGTGCCTCCACCCTAAACTTCTTAACAAATGTTGCATCTTGACTGAATTCCTTCTTTAAAACCTTAATTGCAACTAAGCGGTTAAGTTTGTGGCACTGTGCCTTATATACGTCAGACATCCCTCCGGATCCAATCTGCTCGATGATTTCATATCGATCGGCCAAATACATCCCCTTAGCTAACATCCGCTTACCTCCTTATTAAATGGATCAATAATTATCACTGTAATATTATCCAGACCACCATTCTTTTTAGCCTGTTCGATGAGCTCATTGGCCGCATCACCAATATAGCTGCTTATAACAATATCCAATATGTCTTCATCTTCAATCATATTGGTTAAGCCATCGGAACACATTAATATCGTGTCGCCTTCTTCTAAATCTACTTCAAAGAAGTCCACTTTGACTTCCCACCCGGCACCAATGGCGCGGGTAATTACATTTTTCTCCGGGTGATTTTTAGCTTCTTCTTTAGTAATTTCACCGGCTCTAAGCATCACCCCTACATAAGAATGATCTTCCGTTACCTGGTTGATTTGTTCATCAATCAAATAAAGGCGGCTGTCACCTACATTGGCAACAAAAAGCTTCTCATCCTTAATAAAGGCAGCCACAAATGTCGTCCCCATTCCTTTATAATCTGCATTGGCTTCCGCCTCTTCCATAACAACTCTGTTGACATGCCGAATTCCATCATCAACGATACGAAGCGGAACTTCCGGCGGGGCTTGCTTTACATAATTTATAAAAGTTTCAACAGATAATCTTGATGCGTAATCTCCTGCTTTATGACCGCCCATGCCATCAGCGACAATAAACAGATTTGGTAAGTCTCCCACAGGGTTTTGTGAATAAAACAAATAATCCTGATTCACTTTTCTAACGACACCAATATCTGTTTTTCCAAAAGCTCTCATATTATTCCTCTCTTTCCGGTAATTTATCAAGATAGCTTTTCCTCAACTGTCCACAGGCTGCTTGTATATCTTGACCCATTTCTCTTCTAATAGTAACATTTTTCCCGTATTTTTCAAGTTTATTTTTAAATTTTGATACAATATCCCCGCCAGGCTGCCTAAAAGCCCTCTCTTTGATGGGATTTACAGGGATAAGATTAATATGACAATTGATACCTTTAAGTATCTCAGATAAATTTTTTGCATCTGTATCACTATCATTCACACCTTTAATCAAGCTATATTCAAAAGTAATCCGCCGGTTATTCATCGAATAATAATATCGGCAGGCATCAAGAACCTCCTTGATTGAATATTTGCCGGCAATAGGCATCAGCTTTTTCCTTTTATCATCATCGGCAGCATGCAGTGAAATTGCTAAGGTTATCTGAAATTTTTCTTTGGCTAATTTTAAAATCATAGGTGCAATCCCGCATGTGGAAACCGTTATATTCCTTTGGCTTATGTTTAGACCGGCATCGTCTGAAATTATTTTTATAAAGCCAACGACATTATCATAATTGTCAAGGGGCTCGCCGCTTCCCATAATCACCACATTGGAAACTCTTTCTCCGGACTCTTTTTGGATACTGTAAACCTGGTCAAGCATTTCAGATATGGATAAATTTCTTTCTAATCCATTAATGGTTGAAGCGCAGAATTTACAGCCCATACGGCAGCCGGCCTGGGATGATATGCATACCGAATTCCCATGTTTGTACTTCATGAGAACGCTCTCAATAACATGACCGTCGTGCAGTTCGAATAAATATTTACATGTGCCGTCAATTTCAGATACTCGTTTTTTTACAATTGGGGACCGATATAAGACGGCTTTCCCGGCAAGCTCTTCGCGCAAAGACCTCGATAAGTTCGTCATCTCTTCAAAGTCATCTGCCAATTTTACATGAATCCACTGGTATATTTGTGCCGCCCGAAACTTTTTATCTCCTAAGTCTTTGACGACAAATGCCTCCAGTTCTTCTAAATTTAATGATTTAATATCTACTTTCATCATCACACCTCTAAATTCGTTTTAGCCTGGCAATGAAGAATCCATCACACTGATGAATTCCCGGCAGCAGTTGAAGATAACCCTGCGCGGTTGTTTCATTACAAAGTGTTTCCGGAAGATATGGGTTTAATGATTCCAGTTTAAATGGGTAATTCCCGGTAAACCATCTGACATTATCTATATTTTCTTCATCATTAATTGTACAGGTGCTGTAAATCAATGTTCCCCCCGGTATGACATATTGCCAGACAGTCGATAAAATCCGCCGCTGAAGGCTTATTAATTCTTTGATCGCTGTTTTGGAAATACGGTATTTGATATCTGCTTTTTTGCCAATAACACCCAGACCCGAACAAGGCACATCGGCGATGACAATATCTGCTTTTTGGTAATCTGACGGCTGATATACGGCAGCATCCTGACACTGTACCCGAATATTTCGGATATCCAGCCGCTTTATATTTTCTAAAATTCTCTCTGTCTTATATTCATTTAAATCTCTGGCGTAAATAATACCGGTATTATTTAATTTTTCATCTGCTAGAAGGCTTTTCCCTCCGGGAGATGCACAAATATCAATAATTGTATGGCCTGATTGTATCCCTGCTGCCTCCACGGCCAGCATCGAACTTTCATCTTGGACAATAAACTCACCGTTTTTAAAGCTTTCTATTTTTCCCAAATAGTCAAAATTAGTTATTTTCAACGCATAAGGCAGATAACTGCCCTTCGTCACTTTGATATCCTCAAGCGCAAGCTTCCCTGCAAGTTCATCTGCCGTTACCTTATAGCCATTTGGGCGAATCGTCATGGCTTTAGTCGCCAACAGGGCCGAAAGAATCTTTTCAACCTCTGCCTGAGGGTATGTCTTAAGCCATTTCTTAACAATCCATTCCGGCATGGCATAGACAATCGATAAGTATAAGGCAGGATTCGCTTCCTTGTCAGGATATTTGATGTCATCTATATGCCTTGATATGTTGCGTAATACACCGTTGACAAAACCGCTAAGCCGTCCAAAACCCCTTTGTCTGGCCAGCTTAACAGCTTCGTTGCAGGCTGCCGCCGGCGGCACACTATCCATATATTTCAACTGATAAACAGCCATTCGCAATATATTTCTGATGACAGGCTTCATTTTCCCGACCGAAACTGTAGCATATTGATTAATGACATAATCAATCCAAACCATATATTCTATCGTTCCCCGGGTAAGGCGGCTTAAGAAGCTGCGTTCCGGCCTGCCAAGGTATTGATACTTTTCCATGGTTCGGTTAAGCGCTATATGGCTTGGCACATCTTCCTGGGTAATCTCTGTCAAAATATTTAATACAATTTCTCTTAAATTAATTGATGTCGCCAAACGATATCTCCTCCACTAATTACGTCTTCTTGAGTTTGATAATAAAATAATCCTAAGCAATTGTAAAATCATCGCTGCCGCATTGGCCACGTAAGTTAATGCGGCCGCATTTAAAACTTTCTTTGCGCCCTCATTTTCTTCACCATGAAGAATTCCTGAATCAGAGAGGATTCGTAATGCTCTTGATGAAGCATTGAATTCCACAGGTAATGTTATCAGATGAAAGGCGACTACCGTGGAGAATAATATAATACCAATATTAATCAGTATCTGGCTTGTGCCAAGCATTAATCCAATGATAATCAGCGGCCAGCTAATTGCTGAACCAAAATTTGCCACCGGCACAATGGCAGAACGTATCGCCAGAGGTGCGTATCCTTTATTGTGCTGAATGGCATGTCCGCATTCATGAGCCGCAACTCCCGCCGCTGCAATCGAAGAGGCATTATATACGCTGTCTGATAATCTCAGTGTCTTCGTTCTTGGGTCATAGTGATCGGTCAAATCACCTGACACATGCTGGATACTCACATCGTTAATACCTGATTTTCGAAGAATGCTTTCCGCAACCTGGGTTCCGGTAACGCCACTGATCGTTCTTACCTTTGAATACTTATTAAATGTCGATTTAACCCGCGATGATGCCCATAGTGATAACACAACACCTATAAGTACAAGGATATAAGTCCAGTCAAAATACAATGGATATCTCATTTAATCACTCCTATTCTAATATTAAACCTTTTTGAAGATTGTATCCTCTGAGAAAGGCATTGGTGTCCATGCACTTTTTACCTTCTAGCTGCAGCATCTCAATGGCCAGAGCGCCATCTAAAGCTTTGACAATAATAGTATCTTTAGTAATGTCAACGATTTCTCCATAGCTCCCCTCATAGTGCTTATGGATAACCGTTGCTTTCCATATTTTCAGTGTTTTTCCATTTAAGGTTGTGTAGGCACTGGGCCAGGGATTGAGTCCTCTTATTAGGCGCTCGATACTTAGGGCAGACCGGGTAAAATCAATTTTTCCCATACTTTTTTTAAGCATGGAGGCATATTCTCCTGCCCCAGCGGCATCTTGTGGAATCCTTTTTGCCGTATGATCTTCAAGCTTTTTCAAGGTTTCTATAAGTAAGTCTGCCCCTAAAATGGAAAGCTTATCATGAAGGCTCCCTCCGGTTTCATTCTCATCAATATTCATCTGCGCCTTTAGAATCATATCTCCGGTGTCAAGTCCGGCATCCATATACATTGTTGTCACACCTGTCTTGCTTTCCCCATTAATGATAGCCCATTGAATAGGTGCAGCTCCGCGATATTTGGGCAATAAAGATGCATGGACATTAATACAGCCGTACTTTGGCAGCGTTAATATTTCTTCCGGTAAAATCTGTCCGAAGGCAACCACCACAATGACTTCCGGTGCCATTTCCTTAAGTTCCTTTATAAACTCCGGCGTTCGGACTCTAACCGGCTGATAGACCGGAATATGATGCGCCAGGGCTTTTTCCTTCACCGCCGGAAATTGTATGCTTTTCCCTCTGCCTCTGGCCTTATCCGGCTGAGTTATGACACCGATGACTTCATGGCCCTCATCAATTATTTTTAGAAGTGTGGGCACAGCAAAATCCGGTGTTCCCATAAATACGACTTTCATTATACCTCCTCTATATCTGATACTTCATCATCAACTTCTTCATATGTCACATCTTTGATGCCACCTTCAGCCTTATCAACATACATAATCCCTTCCAGATGGTCGAATTCATGACACATAGCTCTTGCAAATAAGTCTGTCCCTTCGATCTCAAATTCATTCATATCCATATCGTATGCCATGGCTTTTACATAACTGGGTCTTGTCACTATCCCGCATTTTCCGGGCAGGCTCAGACAACCTTCTTCTCCGGTTTGTTCACCTTCCGTTTCTATAACTCTGGGATTAATAAAGATGCGGGGACCCTCGCCGACATCAATCACCACAATCTTTCGTAAAACGCCTACCTGTGGTGCTGCCAGACCCACCCCTTCGGCATCATGCATTGTGTCAATCATATCATCTATTAATTCTTTGATTCTGGGTGTCACCGCAGTCACTACCTTTGTTGGTTTTTCCAATACCGAATCTCCGTACATACGTATCTTTCTTAATGCCATCACAAAGGCTCCTTTCTAATAAATCGTCATTGGATTAAAATCAAATTGGATATTGATCTGTTTATTTATCTTAAATATATGAATATTATTCTCAATTATATCTTTCATCATAACCAATTGATTGTAATCTTGATGTTTGATATAAATCACCCGCCGGTAAATATCCTTCCCTTTAGAGATATATGCACTTGCCGGTCCGATTATTTCCATGCCGCCGATTTTGGTCTCTTGCGCTTCACATAAAAATGTATTTATCTTATTGACACAATTGTCGGCTTCTTTTTCATCAGGCGACTCTGCTAAAATGACTAAAATATTGACTGCCGGCGGGTATTTCATCAGCCGCCGATAAGCAATTTCCTGCCCGAAAAAAGCTTTATAATCCTGCTTTCTCGCTGCCGTAATACTATAGTGCTCAGGATTATAGGTCTGTATAATAACCTCTCCGGGCTTATCACCCCGCCCCGCTCTGCCTGCCGCCTGCGTCAGTAACTGAAATGTGCGTTCACCGGCCATGTAGTCATTAGAAAACATCGATAAATCTGCCGCCAATATACCTACTAATGTGACATCAGGAAAATCATGTCCTTTGACAATCATCTGGGTTCCAACTAAAATATCTGCTTCGCCCTCTTTAAACCGTCTAAGAATATTTTCCATACTATCCTTCTTAGATGTTGAATCTTTGTCAAGCCTTAAGACTCTGGCGTTAGGAAATGCTTCACTGACCATAGACTCCACCTTCTGGGTTCCCATACCAAAGGCAGCTATGTATTTAGAACCACAACTGGGACAAGTCTGAACCATCCCTTCTTCATAGCCACAATAGTGACACTTTAAACGGCCATTATGATGTGCCGTCAAAGAAATATCACAGTGTTTACATTTTAATACATAGCCACAATTTCTGCAAGAAACAAATCCAGCATAACCGCGGCGATTTAAAAACAAGATGATTTGTTCTTTTTTTTCAAGCTTTTCATTCATCTTATCATATAAAAGCCTGCTGAATATTTTTTTGTTTTTTAATTTGAATTCTTCTCTTAAATCAACAATGCTTACTTTTGGCAGATAACTGGCAGATTTGGCCCTATGAGCCAGTTCATGGAGTTTGTATTTTCCATCAAGCGCCTTTTGATAGGATTCTATAGAAGGGGTGGCAGATCCCAGTACCAGACAGCCGCCTGTCATCTTAACTCGCCAGAGCGCCACATCTCTGGCATGATATTTAGGCATCGTTTCACTTTTATATGCGCCGTCATGCTCTTCATCGATGATAATCATACCTAGATTTTTAAAAGGCATAAACAAAGCTGAACGGGGGCCAATCATAATATCCACATCGCCCCGTTTCACCCTTAAGTATTGATCATATCTTTCTCCGGCAGAAAGCTTGGAATTCATGATTGAAATTCTTTCCCCGAAGCGCACATAAAATCTGGCAACAGTCTGCATTGTCAGTGATATTTCAGGTATAAGCATAATGACTTGGTAACCTCTGTGAACCATTCTATCAATAAGTTCAATGTACACCTCAGTCTTTCCGCTGCCTGTGATTCCATGGATCAAGTGTACCCCTGTGCCGTGACTGCTGATGTCTTCAACTATTTTCCCCTGCTCCTCATTCAAACGCGTGACCGGCTTGTCATAAATAACATTTTTAACCGGATTACGATAATTGGCCTCTGTCATTTCTTCAATGACCCCATCTTTAATGAGTGAATCCAGGGTTGCCTTTGAGATTTTTAGTTGGTTCATCGCCATTGTTCGGGAAATGGTTTTATTCTCAAGAAAATATGCCAGCAAACGGCTTCTGGCCTTGTTCCTTTTATTCTTTACATTCTCATTATATAAAGCCTCTAATGCTCCAATATCTAGTTTAAGGCGGTAAAATTTCGTTTCAACCGCTTTGATCTGGCGTTTGACCGGCACTACCGTCTTTAAAGCCTGAATCATCGTAGAACCATAGGCATTCTTTATCTGATAAGCCAATTGAATCAATTGACTTTCTACCGTCAGTTCTTGGTTGATGATTCCGGCAATGTCTTTGATTTTACCGGCATCATAACTCACCGTTTCGGTTATATTAACGACATAACCCATAATCATCCGGTTTCCACGACCAAATGGAATACTGACCTGCATTCCGATAACCAGCTGATTTATCAACGATTCAGGTATTCTATATTGAAATATACGATCTAAATCTGCCACAGAAATATCAACAATGATATCGGCATACAAATCCGGCATAATATCCTCACCTCATTTATTTTTGGCTTATTTAGTATATCACAAATCAAAGAGGTATGCCATCATTTTAAGAGTAAATATCTTATATCTCACTTCCACTCACATGATATAAATTGGCATAAATTCCGTTTTTCTCTATCAACTCCCGATGGCTTCCCTGCTCAGAAATACCATCATCGGTTAATACTAAAATCTTCTTGGCATTCCTGATTGTAGATAATCTGTGGGCAATAACGAAGGTTGTCCTGTTCTTTGCCAGACTTTCAAGAGTACCCTGGACAACCTTTTCACTTTCATTATCAAGTGCCGACGTGGCCTCATCAAATATAAGGATCGGCGGATTCTTTAAAAACACCCTGGCAATGGATAGGCGCTGCTTCTGACCGCCAGATAATTTAACACCTCGCTGACCAATATTCGTTTGATAGCCATCAGGAAGTCCCATGATAAAATCATGGGCATTGGCCTTTTTAGCTGCTCTATAAACTTCTTCGTCTGTCGCATCAAGTTTTCCATAGCGAATGTTGTCCATAATTGTACCGGCAAAGAGATAGACTTCCTGCTGCACAACCCCGATATGGTCTCTTAAAGATTTTATTTTGATATCTTTAATATCAATACCATCAATTTTGATAGTGCCTTCTGTCGTCTCAAAAAATCTCGGTATCAGATTACACAACGTGGTTTTCCCTACCCCGGAAGTGCCTACTAACGCCATATAATCACCGGCTTTCACATGAAGATTAATGTTAGCAAGGACATATTCCTTTGCATCATCATATTTAAAACCAACCGACTCAAAGTCGATATCCCCTTTAACTTCTCCAAGGGTAACGGCTCCTTCTTTATCAACAATTTCCGATTGGACTTCCATCATATCGAGAAAACGTTCGTAGCCAGATATGCCATTTTGAAACTGCTCTGTAAAATTGATTAACTTTTTAACCGGTTCTACAAGATTGGATATATAGAGCATATAAGTGAGTAAATCCGAAAGATTAATGCTGCCCTTGGCCATGAAAAGCGTACCGGCCACAATAACTACCACTGTAATCATCGTTGTAAAGGCATTTAATCCGGAATGAAATCCCGCCATATATTCATAGGTTTTCTTTTTGCTCTTTAAATAGCAGCCATTATTTACCCTGAACTTATCTACCTCAACATCTTCATTCGCAAATGATTTGACGACACGAATCCCTGATAGATTGTCTTCTGCCGATGCATTAATATCCGCCAGTCTTGCCCTGTTATCCTTATAAGAGCGGTTCAACTTTTTATTAAATACATAAGCAAATATGAGCATAGGTGGTATAAGGGCAAATACAATCAGCGTCAAACTGACATTGACATTAAGTAAAATAATAAATGCACCGAGAAACCTGATGATTGAGATGACAATATCTTCCGGTCCGTGATGAAATAATTCCGTAATATCAAATAAATCATTGGTCAGGCGTGCCATCAACTGACCTGTTTTTTGATTATTATAAAAGCTAAAGGATAATTCCTGATAATGAATAAATAACTCGTTTCTAAGGTCACGCTCTATAAGCGCTCCCATCAAATGTCCTTTCGCCGTCACAAAAAAATTGCAGGCAAATTCAATAGCCACTAAAACGACCATGAGAACAGCCAGCTTCAATATAATAGATACCGCTTCACTTGTACTGTTGCCGACAAGCACATCATTTGTAATAAATCTGATAATCAAGGGATAAATCAGGGATATGCCGGCAACAACTAAAGCGCAGAACATATCCATTAGAAACAATCCCATATATGGCTTGTAATAGCTAAAGAAGCGCCGATTTAGCACACGTCTCTTCTTCATCACTTAAGTCTCCTCTGATTTAGCGTTGGAATAATCAATCAAAGCTTCTAATTTCCCCATTGCTTTTCCGGAATCAATAGATTCTCTTGCCATTTCAATACCATCATCAATGGATTTTGCTTTCTTTCCCACATATAATGTGGCACCTGCATTTAACAAGACAACATCTCTTTTATAGCCTTTGCTTCCGCTTAGAATGTCTTTCGTAATTGCCGCATTGACTTTAGGGTCGCCGCCTTTCAAGCATTCAAATGGTGGCCGCTTAAAGCCAAATTGCTCAGGTGTTACGACATAATTCACAATCTTACCATCTTTAATTTCAGAAATCACCGTCTCTGACGCCGTAGATAATTCATCCATGCCGTCCCTGGCATTCATAACCATGGCACTTTCAATTCCCATCATACGCATGGCCTGAGCAAATACTTCCGTTAAGTCCGGATTAAATACGCCAATCACCTGATAAGGCGCACCCGATGGGTTAGAGAGCGGTCCCAATATGTTAAAGATGGAACGAATACCCATCTCAGAACGTGCCTGCCCTACATTCTTCATGGTTTTATTAAATGTTTGGGCAAACATAAAGCCAATCCCGATGTCTTCCACGGATTTCTGTACCTTATCAGGTTCCATAATGATATTGACACCCAATGCCTCCAATACATCCGCAGCACCACTTTTGCTTGAAATCGAACGATTCCCATGTTTTGCAACCGGCAGACCTGCGCCTGCTACAACGAATGCCGATGTCGTAGATATATTAAAACTAAAGGAACAGTCACCGCCGGTTCCTACTAAATCTACATAACCTCCACACTTTGGTGAGATATGCTCCGCCTTATCCCTTAAAACCATGGCACAGCCGACAATCTCATCTAAAGTTTCGCCTTTTAAACGCAGACCGGTTAAAAATGCACCTAATTGAGCCTGAGTCGCCTCACCATCTAACATTAAATTCATGACGCGTTTCGCTTCATCTAAAGAAAGATTTTCTCCTTCTACAACAGCTTTAATGGCCTTCTTCATTCTTTTCTCCTCTTTGCTTTTCTATAACTTATTATATAATACTATTAATGGTTTTACAATTCAAGGATTTTTATGAGATATGCATATAAAAGTACAGAGGGCTATGGCTATCAAAAGTGAGATGATAATCAGCATCAGCCAGTTTATTGTATCCGCTGCTCCTGCCACTAATTCTTTTTCGTTCTCCTCTGTAAACGGAACACGTGTACCTCGCACAAGAAGGCGGTGGCTATTGATACCATAGGGTGTACATGTCACCAGCGTCACATAGTCCGCACCTTCCACAGTGCATAATGCTTCTATTTCATCGGGCTCCACCACCAATATCTGATCCACCTCATAAGCCAGCGTCTGGTCAAGCACAACGATATAGAATACGTCCCCGGTTTCCATCTCTGTCAAATCGGTAAACAGCTTAGCCGTAGAAAGTCCTGTATGGCCTGTAAAAATGGCATGATTCCCTTCTCCGCCTATTGGCAGATTTGAACCTTCCAGATGTCCCACACCTTTAAGCAAAACCTCTGGAGAAGTTCCGTGATATACCGGTAAACTCACATTAATTGAGGGGATTTTTATATGACACATGATGGCATCTTCATTTATATTTAATAACGACAAATATTCCTCCCCAGACCTCGAAGGGCTGGCAGTGAATGGATCCGCAGCAGACGAAAAAAGCCCGGCATTATATGCAGCCACACGCTCCCATTCTGCTTTTAGTTTCCTTGTGTCCATTTTTGCAATACTGTCATCATACTGCCGGACTGCATAAGACTGGCCGCGCTGCGAAAGCCAGAAGTTGGCGAAAGGATATATTAGAAGTATACTGCCGGCAGCGGCCAGCAGTATAATGACTAGATTCAACACTTTTTTCTTCATGATTTTCATCATAAGATTACACCGATTTCTTTATCTTGCGTCTGATAATACTTATAGCTGTAATAAGTGACACTATCAGCAGTACAATGGTTACCTGAAGTGGATTCACGTCTCCTGTTCTAGCGGTTTTTGATGTAACTGTTTGTTTATTATATACCATCACCTTTGCAAAGTAATACTCTCCGGTTGCTTTATCCTGCTGATAGTTAAACACCACTTCGATTGGCTCTTCTAACTTTGTGTAGCCTTCCGGAGACTTAGTTTCTACTAGCCAATAGGTGGTATCTCCGGTGTTTTCCAAAGGTTTATCCCCTGCTTTTCCATAAGATAAACCCTTAAATACAAGATTCCCGACCTCATTTGTCGTCCCTGTAGCTATAAAATTGCCGTTAAGAGCTGCCTCCTTGCTGTGGGCAACACCAAATTCTGCCCCCGCTATGGTTTTACCCTTGTTCCCTGCATCTACTTTTGTAATACCAATCTGTCCGGTATGTACGGCCGGTTCTTCTGCAACTTCGCTGATGGCAGAAATGCTATTTCCCATGGTTACTGTACTTACGGCAGTATTCCTGGATTTTATGTATTTAACCATTGCCCCGTTGGAAATTTGGACACCCTGAGGTGCGTTGTCTTTCAGCTGACAATCAAATTTAATCAGCAGAAACCGGACCCCAACAGATACATCTTCATAATATCCCCGTAAAAGCGTCATTCCTGAAGCAGTAAGGATCACCTTCAATGTATTTGTATCGTCATCAAACGACAGGATGTAGTCACTATTTTCAGCCAGTGGTGTTCCGTTTCTGCAAAGCGTATCTGTTGCCGAAACCGCATAGATTTTAACACTCCCATGAACATACTTGAAATTTCTATTCAGCACATCTGTGACACTATATTCTTCTCCGCTTCTACTTCCAATGTCAAATGGTATAGATGACAGAATGCTCCAGCCAAAAGATGCTCCAACTGCTACCGACAAATATTTTGATGCTTCCCAATCACTGAAATCATAGTCTGCACCGCCCGCTTCTCCCACGAATTTGTCGATTAGAAGTGACTGGCTCTTCGGATAGACATGTACGTTATTAATCTCCCCGTTTCCGTCAGGCTCTTCCATCGGAACAGATACCAGAAAAGCCTCGCATGGAATATTGTCCTTCAATACGGCACTTCCTGACTCTTCCACATAGTAAATACCGGCTGGTAATGAGGAAAATACAATTTCCCCGCTGTTATTCGTTGTCTCAGTCCGTACTGAATTTGTCAGCAAATGCTTTCTGGCATCTGAGGTTGTAGCCGGTATGTAACGATTCGACGTATCCACCTGCCAAATGGTGAATTCTATATCCTCAGGCGCATTGCTGTGAATGGTTAGGCTATAGGGATTTTCAGACGCCAATATCGGAAGATTCATCGTCAATATCATTCCTATTAATAATAGTAAACCGAGAGGTCTCCATATCTTTTTTTTCATCTCAACACCTCCTCATGTGGTCATATCATTTTTTATGTCCTTGTTATCCCTGCTTTCATTTCTGACTCGTCTTTTCATTTTATTTATAATTACCTCTAACACCCACATCAACCCGAATGTCACCGTCAACCCTATAAAGCCTCCTGTATCTGATACTTGTCCCGCTGTTAATCCTAGACATATGAGAATGAGAGATATTAAGAGGAAGAATTGAATGGATGTTAGCATTTTAACTAGCTTGGCTATCATGTCTACTCTCCTATACACTTTTGTTTTTGAACCCCTTACAACACATAAAATAAGAAACCCTAAAATTATGATGATGCCGATGATCAGAGCGTTGGATTGCTGTACTGTTATTTGTTCTGCTTCTTTTTTAATTTCCTCCACATAGTCCGTACGCACGCCCCTGACCAGCAAGCGGTGGGAATTGATGCCATAAGGTGTACAGGTCACAAGCGTCACATAATCCTTATCACAATCTATTTGTAAATCGCTAGTGTTGGTCGGTTCCACCACTTTAATCTGATCAACCTCATAGGCCAGGGTTTCATTTAATACAACAAAGAAGAATAAATCCCCCTTCTCAAGCTCTATTAAGTCGGTAAACAGCTTCGCCGTTGGGAGACCCGTATGGGAGGACAATACCACATGCGTCGCACTGCCTCCCACCGGCAAAGAGGTGTTCTCAAGATGTCCAACCCCTTTTTCCAGAGTCTCTGGCTTTGTACCATGAAAAATGGGAAGCTGCACATCAATGGCAGGGATTTCTATATAGCCCATAATCCCGTCATCATCAATATTGAGCAAGATTTCATATTCGCTTAATTCACTGGCGGTGCTTTTAAGCGCTTCCTCATCAAATGGGTCTGTCAATATGATATTGCTTAACAGACTTTCATTATACAGGTGTGCTGATTCCCGTTCCGCTTCTAGCTCTTCTTCTTTCATTTTATCCATAGTATTATCATAATTTTGGATAATCTCCGCCTGATGATGCCGGTTATACCAGTTACTTGCAAAGGGATATAATACTATAGTAAGCCCAATGATGAAAAGAAAAATAATAAAGGTATTTGACAAACGCTTTTTCATGGCGCCTCCCGGTTTAGATATTTTTTCTCTTTCTTCTTGTTTTACCATACAGAATCAATGCCGCTCCGATAAGCACAACACCACCAATAATAAAGATATAGATTCCTGCACCGCCGGTACCGGGCAGTGTAAATCCGGTCACATTAATGATCTTCGTCGTGAAATTTCCGATTTTCTGTATGTCTGTCGAATTTTTATCAATATCAATAGATACCGGTGTCTTCAACAGGCTATAGCCATCAGGCGCTTCAATCTCAGTAAGCGTATAGGTGCCGGCGGCCAAACCGATCAGTTCAATATAACCATCCTTGGACATAGTCGCTAATGGTGCAGCAAAACCTGATTGAAATACAGTTGCGTTATCCTGCAGCGTCACCCATTCCCAATAATCGTCGGCTGCACTGGCAGCATTTGTACTTTTATTATAATACAGATATTTACCGGCAGCGTTTCTGGCAACAAACTTCGCACCAGCTTTAATGTTGGCAGCGGCAGCATCGTCATGACCCAGGGCAACATCGCTGTCACCAACCTTCAGTATGGCATGACTGTATGTATAAACATCCGGTTCCGGTTCTGTATCCGGGTCCTTTTCCCCGGGAGTTCCGCCGGTATACTGATATTTGATTTTTACATCATTGCTGATTGCAACTCCCGGCATGGCACTGGTATTCACAAAAGCAGTATAAGTAATCACTACTTTACTGCCGGCCGCTAAGCCGTTATAGTAAGGCGTGAAAGTTGACGGGCTGGTCGAAGTGTCCTCCTTTACCAGATTAATTGTAAACTCTCCGGTAGTGCTGTCGTTAAGCTTATACCCCACCGGATCTGTTCCTGCTGCACCGACCTCTTTCACGGCTGTTCCGTTGATTGCTACTTGGATAGAAGTTGTATCAACCGTTAAAGCCGTATCGGCATCATCAAAGATATCGAATTGTGTATATGTTTTTGCATTGGTTCCAGTACCAAAGAAATCCGCTGGTGTATTGACTTCAATCTTATAGTTGATATCTGCACCAATGTCGACTGTATTGTTTCCATCGGCATCCACGACAATGTTTGTTTCGGCGGAGGTGGTATCGACAGTCTTTTTAATTGAACCGCTAAAAACAGAATTTTTAGGTGTGGCTTTGAGATTATCTTTTTGCCATGTTTGATTTCCAGTGCTGTCAGTAACAGTCATAGGCACACTGATGAGGAAATCATGGGAAACGGTAACTCCTGCCGGCACCTTGATTTCTTTCACCAGGTAAACACCAAAAGGCAGGTTTGAAAATGTCACTTTACCATCGTCATTTGTAACAGTACCACTACCGCTGCTGTTTATCCCAGTATTATATTCTTCTGTTGAGGGTAATGTCGCTAACATCTCCGGTGTAATATCGGCTGCCCTGGTACCGGTATTAATAGTTAATCCACTTATTAATGATGTATATGACATCTGAGCAGTGGAAGTTGATACATCAATGACGGCAATTCTGTAAAGTGTATATTCAGCACCCGACAAAGTAGTCGTTCCATCTTCAGCCGTTTTTATAATCTCCAGGCTTCCTGTTGATGTAGCGGAATCCCATTCTGCCGGCCAGGTTGGGTTCGCTGCTAAGACAACGCCAGATAAGCCTAACATCATTATCACTGTTAGCAGTAATGCAATTGCTCGTTTTTTTGCTTTATTTTTTTTCATCCCTTTTCTCCTTTTTTACTTAATATTGTTGGTTATCATACAGCCATCGACTCTATATCGCCAATGCCCTTTTAGCTGCGAATTCCGCCCTTGCATCTCTTGCGGTAGCTATACCAGCCGGCAGCTATGGTAATCATCACCAGTCCGATAATGATAAATATATTGGGCAATATTCCTGTATTTCCAGCCTTTGGCAATTCAAAGGCAGCCATGTTGGTAATTGTATATTTGAGGTCGTAGTACACATAGACAATATTGCCCGTTATATCATCCACATAAGATTCATCAGGTGGGGTTGTCGTACTCGGGGTATCCGTGCTCTCATAAGGTACCGTCACTATAAGCGGCTCTTTTAGTAATGAGTAACCTGCCGGGGTCGCAACTTCCGTTATACGGTATTCTCCCAGTGGAAGCTTATTGAATACAAGCTCACCATTTGAATCCGTTACCCCTGCATGAGTATCTGTGACTGTCCCATCACTTTCCAGCCGTTCCAACGTGAACTTCGCATTTGCTAAACCTTTCATCTCGTCACCTTGCTTTTCAATAGTGACGGAACCGCTTATCCTTTTCCATCGGGCATAGAGTTTCGTATCATCAGTAATGGAAATAGTATCGCCAATTTTTTCGGCACCGGTATAAATATACTCCGTTCCTGTACCGTCGTCTTTCGTATTCCAACCAATGAATTCATAATCCTCCCTGGTAAATCCCAGTTCATCCGCAGCGATATTATCACGCACTTTATGATCGGCAGTCAAGTCAGGTTTGACCGGTTCAATAAAATATTTCTCTGTTGTCGTTTTGTCAGATAATTTCCCGCTATTTCCATCATAGGTAACCCTACAGGAACCCAGGACGGGGTCATCGTTTCTGTCATCGAAATCTGTCCTATATATGTACTCTTTATCTGGGTCATGATAGTCGTATTTGAATATTCCCTCTGCAGTGCCTTTGTTCCTGATACTTTTTCCCACCGCCTCCTTTTTTGCAAGCACCTTAAAAGCAACGATAGCCTTGCCTTCCGGAACCAGGTCATTCAGGTAGACGTACAGCGTTCCATTCCCATTTTCCCCTTCGGCCGGATCATAATAATAACAATTTTTATCTGCAGTTGAGGGGCCTTTTCCGGCGGTTATGAAAGTACTGCCCCCATCATAACTGATCTGGATGCTGCCTTCTATAAGCGTCACTCCTTTCGCCAACGGGTCAACTGCCGTCACATTCCTCCATGTGTAGAGATATGCATACTCATCTATCTCAGCTTGTGATCCAGAATCAAGCGCCGGGATATCATTCGTTATTGTTATGTCATATCTAACAGTATCACCTCGATAGGTATCCGTTACGCCATCCGGAGGAACATCGAGATCCTTACGGTCTGAATCCTTTTTTGCAGTCGGCAGATTGATAAACGCAATGATGTCCGTCTTTGATACGCTGCCCAATGAATATAGGCTGTAGTTTCCTGATGAGAAGGCGAAACTTGGGACAGTAATTGCCGCCGTATTACTGGCAAACAAATTTTTACCGGCTGCATAGGGGAAGTACATTCTATCTGCTCCGATATTTCCCACGGTAAATTCACCGCTCCCTGAAATATTATTGAAATCTGTCCGATCAAAAATTATGATGTCATTATTCCATTTTGCCATCTTAATGTTATAGTTAGTCTCAGTTTTGGCATGATTGTTAAACTGGTAATACAAATATGGATATGTAATTTTCTCATCTATATACCACGGATTGTTCTCATCTCCTGCCTGTGCCCTTTTATCCTGATAATTGAAGGTGATGCACTTGCCGGAGCTGACATTCTCCTCCTTTCCGGCTATCATTTCCTCTGTTTTTAATGCCGTCGGACTGCCTGTAACTGTTCCAAGGACGGTTCCGATAGCTGTTGAAGTACCTGTCATCGTTGTATCAAAGAAGGAATTCATGATGCTGACTCTGGAATTCGAAGGCACTCTTCCGATAAAACCACCGGTTGAACCCGAACCGCTCGTCCGTGTAAGCGTACCGGTCGCATAACAGTTTTCGATACTCAGGTAATTGTTTGAACCACTATTATAGGCACCGGCGGTCATAGTTGCCGCAACACCTCCGATGAAACTCCCCGCCTGTTGGGAACCAATTGTCACTACTCTGCCGATCGAATAGCTGTTTTTTATCGTTGTACCGGCATAGGTAACACTCCCGATAAATCCGCCAACCCCGTGAAACCAATCAACTCCAGTACAGTTGGAGGTTACATTGCCCGCCGCATAACAATTTTCAATCTTCGTACAGCTATATGCCTCTCCGATAAGTCCGCCAATCTGATAATATCCACCATATACTTCTCCCGTCGCAAAACTGTTTTTAACAATTACACCGCCCCATGACGCGTTAACCCCATCTGTTAATCCAATCAGACCGCCAACGTCCTGTGCCGTGTCAAGGCTCCCGTTAACATCACCTTTAGCGGAGCAGATATCCACTGTGACGTTCCCCTGCGCATAACCTATCAGACCGCCAACCACATAATATTTCGTGGTTACATTTCCTTTCGCATGGCAATTCTTTATCGTAATTAAGCCACTGGAAGAATGGGCATAAGCCATACCAATCAAACCACCATAATACGCAGAGGTGTTATTATTTCCTGTAACACTGCCGGTAGCAGAGCAATTCTCAATATTTATCTTAAATCCATCAGATGAAGCGGCTTCAATAAATACTTTACCTATCAGACCGCCCGTTTCATTGGAAGCATCACCATCATTGATGATGTTGACATCGGCACTGGAATTGGTAATGTTTATTTCCTTTTCTACTGTTGTATATCGGGAATAATAAGTAAAGTCCTGGTATGCATGTCCCACCAATCCCCCAACATAATGACCTTTAGCGGTTATGCCGCCCTCGGCCAAACACCCGGTCACTGTTGTTCCATGTAACGCTAAACCGAGGAGTCCTCCGGTATTGTATCCTCCCGTGACGGAAACATTGGTTTCGCACCCCCTAATCGTCGACTTCTCCGAACCGCCTACAAGCCCGCCGGTCCCCGCCACATAGTAATAGGAGCCGGTGACGGCAGCAGTTGTTTTAACTGTCCCATTTACACGGCTGTTATCTATCGTAGAATTGGACGCATACGCTGCCAGGCCACCGACATGGAGTGCACCTAATACGCCGCTGCCGCCCGTTTCAACAGTGAGGTTTTTAATTGTAGCATTTTCCAGATATCCAAACAGCCCCTGAAAGTTTCCACCGGACGTCACAAGATTCGTAATGGCATGATTTTGACCGTTATAATAGCCATCAAATGTTCCCGAAAAGGGGCTTCCATTATAAACATATGGATAATTAATAAGCTCACTCTGGTAACATCTGGTTGATGCGGTACCTATCGGTATCCATGTCCCTGAAAGTGCTATATCTTGTGTCAAGGCAAAATATTTACCTGCATAGTTATTACCATTGTTTACATTTGTTCTCAATTCTTCAAGGTCACTTTGACTGGAAATCAGATAAGGGTTTCCCGAACTGCCATCCCCACCTAAAGCCAGTTTCACTGTTTCCATAAAGAATGTATAATATTCCGCACCAAATTCCGTATCATCATCTACCAATTGACAATTGTAGCCTTTGGGTATTAGTTCTGACGGAATGTCATGTTCCCAATGGGGTTTTTGTACCCCCATTGCCGCTTCAAATCCATCTGTTTTATGAACCACTTGATATTCTGCTTCATATGTTGCTATCGCCGTTAGAACTTCCTCTATCGTTGTCGGCTGCTGATCGTATATAATGCTTGTTGTTTTTTCTTCGGATTCAGACACGGTTTCTTCTATACTCTCTTGTCCGATGCCGGTTCCCTCTGTCTCACCACTGGTATCCATGACAATATCTGCAGACATTTCCGTTTCCGGAGTCTCTGCCGCCAATACCACACTGGAGAGGGAAACAGCCAACAGCACAATTACTAAAGCGAGACATATAATATTTTTAATTTTGTTGGAGCAATTCACCGGAAACCGTATTTTTCTCATAACCACATCTCCTCTTTTCTATATCACGGCCATAAGGTTACCTACCACTACAACTATCCACTTATTTCCACTTTTCCTACTTAATAATAATTTTACAGTTTAATTTAGCGGTGACTACATCCAAAAGGGTGGTTTTAAAAATCTATCATTTTCTTGAATTATCAGGCAAATAGAAATATAATATAAATAGAGGAAGAAATCATGCACATATAGAAGGGGTATGATAGCCGTATGATGAAAAAGGAAGGGGACACTCTTATGCCGGAAGATATCTATAAAAATTTAACTGCACCTCCAAAAAGCTCAGGACTTTTATCCAGACCTCGGCTAAATGACCTATTATCCGCGGCTGCCAGGCAGAATCTGGTTCCCGTGACTGCCGGAGCCGGATATGGTAAAACACAGGCTGTTTCAATGTTTTTAAATGATAATAATTATAGAATCGCATGGCTGCAGCTCTCCAAATTAGATAACTACCCCGAACGGTTCTGGGAGGGATTTATTTATGCATTGTCACTGCAAAACTCTGATGTGGCCACAACTCTGGGAGCATTTAACTTTCCCGAATCATTAAGAGAATTCGACCAATTTCTGCATCTTTTCGTAAAAGAAATTTATAGTGGGAGTCCGTTCATTTTTGTGTTTGACGATTTTCATTTTGTTTATAACAAGTCTGTTATTAACTTTATCGAAAATCTTGTTGCGGCAAACATTGAAGATTTTTGTATCATATTACTCTCACGGGCAAATATCCCTTTCGCAGTTAATTCAAAATATCATTTTACAGAAAAAGATTTGCGCTTTACAATCGCAGAAACGGATGAATATTTTAAAATACAGGAGATTTTACTGACTGAATCAGAAACCAAAAAAGTCAATGACTATACGGAAGGCTGGCCACTGGCTCTCTATCTTGTTGGCTTGGAGTTAAAAAAAGACAGCAGGTTATGGCTTAATCGTCTTTCCGATACAAAGCTGACTATTTTCCAGATAATTGAGAAGGACATATTCTCTACCTATCCGCCCTTACTGCAAGAATTTCTAACTAAACTTTCACTATTGGAAGAATTTCCGTCAGCTCTTATTCATGAGCTTTCAGGAGAGCATATCATTACTGTCATAGACATGTTCCATACGAATATGTTTATTGACTACAACCTTTATAATAGAAAGTATCGTTTCCATCATATATTCCTGGAGTTTTTACAGGAGAAACAAATTTATCTTAAACAGCAGGATGTCGATGAATTCTATTTAATCGCCGCAAAATGGTATGATGCAAATGAATTTAAAAACGACGCTATGATCTGTTATGAAAAATGTGGTCATTATGACGATCTTTGGGAAATCATATTTCATATGCCGCCTTACCGCTATCCTAAATCTACCGCAGCGCTTATGATTCATTATTTAGATGGATTCCCCAACTCATTTATTAGCAAAAACCCCTTGATACGGATTTACAGGGCTGGTTTTCTATTAAACAATCTGGAATTAGAATCCGCAGCAGAGGATTTGCTGGCTTTAGTCAAAGAAATGCAGCTTTTACCCGAATCTAAAGATCATCAAGCGGTGATTGGTGAAGCCTACATTGTATTGGCGATGATTAGACTAACCCAGAAGGACCACAGCTATGTAGACTACTTTAAAATGGCAGATGCCTGCCTGCCCGAAGGCAGCATCCGGGATTACAGCCAGACTAAAATCATTGACAGCAACAATGCTGTCAATCTGATTTGCCTTGAAAAGAATGAATTAGAAAAGCTGCAAGAAAACCTTTTCGAAGCCATTCCTTATGCTTCAAGAGTGATGAATGGCTTTGGATATGGAAGTGAATACTTTTTAACAGCCGAGACAGCTTATTATAAGGGCAATATGAAAAAGGCACAAAAATATGCATTTGAAGCTCTTTACAGAGGCAGGCAGAAAAATCAGGAAGATATTATATGCAATGCATACTTTCTGTTAATCAAAATAACAGCAGCCAAAGGTGATTACAATGCCACCATAAATTACATGAAATATCTTAAAGAATATGCGAAAGCTGCCACGAATTCCTTAAGCATATTGGATATTGCAGAAAGTTGGTTTTTTATCAGAATAGGAAAAAGTGAAAATATAGCCAGATGGCTGTTAGATGACTTACTAAATACCGAAACCCATCCTCCCATCAGCATCGGAAAGGACCGGCTTATCAGAGCCTATTATTTTTTAGAAGAAAAACAATATGATGAACTTTTAGCCTTTTCCAAACAACTTGACAGCTTATATCAGGAAAAAGGTCTGTGGCCGGATTTATTATCCATCCGAACCATGAGAGCACTTGCGCTTTACTATACCGGCGACATTTCACAATGCAGCACTACACTCCAATCACTTTATGAGCTCGTTTCGGAAACCCATTTTATCATGCAGTTTGTGGAAATGGGCTCCCACATGTGCGGTATGATTGATAATATAAGGAGATCCGCCAATTACAACATCCCTGATCTGTGGCTGAATAACATATATTCCAAATCTTCCACCTATGCTAAACGTCAGGCATTTTATAAGAAAAAATATAATACCAAAAACCGTTCGGAAACAGCAGAACACCTTCGGCTGTCAAATCGGGAAAAAGAGATTTTGATAAACCTTTGCCAGGGACTCACCAGAGAAGAAATTGCAGAGAGCCTTTCTATCTCTGTGAACACAGTTAAAAGCACTCTGCAAAGAATTTATAATAAACTTGATGCCGTCAACAGCGCCGATGCTGTCAGAATAGCAGCACAAATGAAGCTTATTTAGATTTTCTTAATTCTTTAAGCGCTGTAGTTAAACGAATTGGATTCCCATATCTTAATGTTCCCATTCTATAAATCCTGGCACCCATAAAACCGGCAGCAAATATTGAGGCCACAAGAATAACAAAGGATACCATGATTTCCCACATTGCCACCGTTCCCATGGCAATACGGACAAACATGGCACTGTAGGAACTGATTGGCAGGAAGGATAAAACTTTCATAGCCACGCCATCTACATTACCTAATTGCATTAGTGTTATAAAATAGACAACCATAATCATAATCATTAATCCACTGGAACTTTTACTGATATCCTCAGTCTTTGAAACTAACGCTCCCATTGCGCCATACAAAAAGGCATAGAATAAGTAGCCGCCGATACCAAACAATGCAAAAGTAATCAAAACATCCGATGGTATATTTAAAAGCATATCCAACATTCCGCCCCATAACTCACGGTTAATCTGGTAGGATATCAACACTGCGCCTAAAACGACTCCCACCTGGCATAATCCGGCAACGGCTCCGGCAATAACCTTTCCAAAAAGCAGGCTGTTAGGTGTGGTCGTAGTTACCAGGATTTCTATGGCACGGTTACTTTTTTCATTGGTTACCGAAACAGCTATCATCTGACCGTAAAATACAATCAGCATAAAGACTACAATAACCAGAACATATGAGTACCAATAGTTGTCGGTGGAATCTTTGCCAAGAATCTGCTCATTCACTGTAATTGGTGTATCAAACAAGGCTTCTAATTCATCACCGTTTAAATTATTTGCCTCAAAATAAGCCTGACGCATTGATGCGGAAAGTACAGCTTCAAAATATGCACTCTCATCACTATATAAGCTGCTGTTAAATACATAATATTCAAATTCGGTATAAGAAATAACATGGAATCCCGCCTGAGCTTCCTCTCTATTAATTTTATCTTTAATCGCATCTGTGCTGTCAGCCTCAATCCAGGTGATATTCGGAAATACTCTCTTAAGCATCTCTCTGTCAATCAGACCTTCCGAGTCATAAAGGAGCATCATTCCCTCTTCCCCTTCTTCCACGGCAGCCGTATCTTCTTCCTGCCAGGAAGATCTCCCAAGAAAGCCGGACATATCAATGACACGGGGTGCAAACAAGACTAATCCGCCAACTAAAGCAAGCAGCAAAGTTATGATGACAAAACTTCTATTTCTTACATATTCTTTTAATTCATATTGTAGGACAATCAAAAATTTTCTCATGCTTCGTCACCCACCTTCTCTACAAAAATATCATTTAGTGATGGTTCATAAGTTCCAAACTGTTCAATATGGATATCTGAATGAATAAGCCTTGCCAAAAGCTCGTTCTTAGTCACTGCTTCTTCTATCTTCAGCGTCAGATAATCCTTTGTTCTGCCATCAACTCTGACCGGATATTTCCCTGATTGTACCAATTTATCGCTTAAATCTTGTAATGTATAATTTTCAGCCGAAAGTATCCATCTGTTTTGACCGTATTCTTTCTTGATTTCTCTTAAATCTCCCTGCAGTACGACTTCGCCTTTGTCAATAATAGCTATGCTGTCACAAAACTGTTCGACGTAACTCATCTGATGGCTAGAGAAAACAACAAGTTTGTGAGCATCAATCAACTCAGTAACCACATCTTTAAGTATCTGGGAATTCACCGGATCAAGTCCGCTGAAGGGTTCATCTAATATAATCATATCAGGGTCACATACCAGCGTTGCCGCCAATTGAATCTTTTGTTGGTTTCCTTTCGAGAGCGTTTCTAACTTTCTGGTTTCATATTCTTCCACTTCCAGACGTTTCAACCACTTTTTAGCATTATTTTTAGCATGGAGAGTTGAGAACCCTCTTAATTTTGCCAGATACACCATTTGATCAATCACGGTTCTTTTAGGATAAAGTCCTCTCTCTTCCGGAAGGTATCCAATCTTTTCGTGAGCGGGTTTAAAGACTTTCCCATCTAAAGTGATTTCTCCGCTGTCGGCCCGGAATACCTCCATTAAAATTCTCATTGTCGTTGTTTTCCCGGCACCATTCCTTCCTAAGAGGCCCAGTGCCTTTCCCGTTTCGACTTCAAACGAGACGCCATGTAATACTTCTGTACCGGCAAAGCTTTTCCTTAAATTCTTTACTTCCAGTTTCATAAATTCTCCCTTCCTTTATTAATGTAGAAAATAACTAATGCCAAAGCCTACTACACCACCTGCCAACCCACATAGTATCAAATAAATGATATATTCTCCTATTAGGGATAACAACCCTTGGTCTGCCATTATATTTGCTCTCATTCAACTCTCTGGGCCGCTCACCAAGATGATTTCGATAGATAACCATTCGATCTTCCAGGGCACAAACAAATATCCAGCCTTTACTTTCGGCATCTTTAAGACTCTTAAGCTGCCAGTCATTATTGGTCTTTAACTTATCTTCTCTCAAGGCTTGAGACCTCTTATTGGTCAGGTATTTACTATCCATCGTATACTGATAGTCTGCCGCCGCTTCTCTGATGAAGAAGAATCTGGCAGCCGTCATATGCTCCAGCATCCAACCGCTGCGAGCCATTTCAGATAAGTATTTATTCATCCTATTGTTTGTAAAAATAAGTTTTCTTTCTATTTTTTTCTGAGCTATATCATCCGTCTTTTTCATTCTTAAAAATTCAAGATAATATTTTTCACTTATATAATTCATAAAAAAATATAGGCTTAAAATGCTTATTATGTATATGAATACAAATATTTGACCTCCTTCGGAAGCTATTTCTCCAGTCACCCACTCTACCAGGTATAAAACGAAAAATATAATACTGAAAAACCATAATATTTTAAGCAAAACATTCGCCTTGCATCTAAAAAGCTCCTTGTACCTCATGGCCCTATGATTCCGGGATTCTTCATCGTTATAAAGCTCATTAATTTCGCCTTTTAGATATGGTTTACAAAAATAATAGTTTTTCCCTTCATCATGGGCAACGACCTCCCACCCCATATCCTGTGCCACCTCTATGAAGATATCCTTATGGCGGATGTCTTTTAATGTAGGGTTTTGGGGCAAATCAAACCGATCTATTTCATAAAGAAGTCTTACCGGTTCACATGGCTCAAAATAAAATAATATTCCGAGTTTTATATTCTTAAGTTTCCAACCTTTAAGAGCCATTTCTTCCAACCAATATAATTCTTCGGCATAGCTTACAAACCATTTAAGCTTCTTAAAGCTTCTCTTGTTGTCCATCAGCTGATTCCTCCCGTCCGAGTATATCCCTACCATTCTCCAATTGCCGGCTCAAGCGATTAGTTTCCTTCTTTAATAAATTCAGCCCCACTTCAGTTATCTGGTATGTCTTTTTTCCATTATCATCTGAAATGATTCGAATCACACTATCCTCTACCAATCGTCCGACCATACTGTATAGTGTTCCTGTTCCCAACCTTATTCTTTCTTCTGTCAGGCGGCTGACGAATTGCATAATGGCATAACCATGTCTTGGCTGGATTAAAGCTAAAAGCGTATAGTAAGTTGTTTCCGTCATGGGAATATATTTCTTTATGAGTCCATCTGACATTAGCCTCCTCCTTACTATAGTAAAGCTCCTTAGTGAATATGTTTCTACTATGTAGATATATGACACGTCGACTCTCGACATGTTTTATATCGACATAATATCATACTCATATCCCTTTGTCAATGCAAAATACTGTTCGTACCAGATAATCAAGGAATAAATAGACCATATCTTACGCATATTAGCAGCTTTTTCAAGGCAATGGTCTTCTACTAATGCCTCAAGGTAATCTATATTAAAATAGTTCCGGGCAAACTCTGAATGGAATGCGTCAAGAATCATTGATTTAAACGGCTCCTGCCTGATCCATTCAGCCAAGGGTGACGGGAATCCCAGTTTCGTCTTCTCTGATACACTCTTTGGAAGCTTACGATTAGCTGCTTTACGCAAAGCTGCTTTTGTCCTGTTTTTCTCTACATACTGCCCCGGCTTTAATCCAGAAGCTAATCGTAATATCTTTTTGTCGAGAAAAGGAACTCTTAATTCCAAAGAATTTGCCATTGTCATTTTATCCGCTTTCAATAAAATATCATTGGGAAGCCATGTGTGGAAATCAAAATAAAGCATCTTATAAATCTGTTCTTTCTTATTACAACCACTAAAAATCTTCCGATTCTTTTTATATTGGTTCTTAATCATTGCCGGATTTCTCAACAATTGTTTTCTTTCTTTATAGGAAAAAACATAGTCTATACGAAAATCCCTGTCCTCAATCTCTCTGGCACCCCGTATCAAAAATCTCTGTCCTTTAATTCTGGGAAGCTTTTTAGCTGCATCCGCCAGTACTTTCCTTATGGCAGCAGGCGTCTTTTGATACTTGCTATATGCGATGGATTCTAAATATTGGTTGTATCCTCCGAAAAGTTCATCTGCTCCTTCACCGGATAAAACCACCTTCACATGCTGACTGGCCATCTTTGCCAAAAAATACAACGGAATTGCCGAAGGATTGGACAGCGGTTCATCCATATGATACTGTACTTTCGGTACAATATCCATATACTCTTTTGCTGATAAATTGGTACTGGTATTTTTAACCCCAATTTGTTTAGAAAAATCCTGAGCATATGATAATTCACTGTACTTTTCCTCTTTATATCCAATCGAAAAAGATTGAATGTCTTGAATTTCATGGGCAGTCTCTAAAATATAACTGGAATCAATCCCGCTAGATAAAAAGCTTCCCACCTCCACATCGGCAATCAGATGTGCTTCAACAGACTCTTCAACTGCTTTTTCAATTTGATCTTCTATACTCGTTCCTGATGCTGATGCATTATGATAACTATGGTTAAAATAAGGACGGATGTCTAAAACATGACTGGTTAAATTATACTCAAAGAAATGACCCGGCAGGAGTTTATATGTGTTTTTAAAAAAAGTGTTTTCATCAGCCGTATATTCCATACTCAGATAATTATCTAATACCGATTCATTAAATTCCTTTTCAAAATCAGGATGTTTAATCAAGCCTTTAATCTCTGATCCAAAAATAAACTGCTCATTGTGTTTATAATAATAAAACGGTTTAATCCCAAAATGATCCCTGGAACCAAAGAGCTTACCTGTTTGTTTATCTAAAATCACAAATGCAAACATCCCTCTTAAATGCCCTAATATCTTCTCTCCATAACAATGGTAACCATGTAAAATAACTTCGCTATCAGAATCAGTGGCAAAGGAATACCCCTTATCTATCAACACTTTACGCAATTCCTTATAATTATATATCTCTCCATTAAACACCAATACATTGCCTGATGACGGATCCTCCATGGGCTGCTTTCCATGCTCTAAATCAATAATTGACAGCCGCCTAAATCCAAGGGACACAGCGTCATCTATATAGAAGCCTTCGTCATCAGGGCCTCTATGCTTTATGGCATCAGCCATTGACTTGATAATTTCTTGTTCTTTTTCTTCACTTAGATTACCCGCCGGTCGGGAATAACCTACAAATCCACACATTTTCGTCGCCTCCAGTTACTTAAGAATAATAGATCTCTTTCATTATTTTACTTTTATTTACATTCTCGATTTGTTAAATATAACACCTCCAAATAAGGGTGTCAATCTTAAATCGTAAGTATATCATAGATAGAATAGCCGGTTGCACCCATTATTAGGGCATAAAAGATATAGGTAATTATCAGTTCTATGACTAAAATAATGATAACCGTAAGAATACTCGTACCGCCTTTATGAGATGCTAATGTTTCCATCTCTTCAAAAGTCTTGCCCTCAGCCGTCCATTTATCAACTCTCCTCATGATCTCCCATTGATAAATCTTATAGAACATCGTCGCTGCAACTATTCTAAAAATAAGCATCAACATACCGTACGTAGAATTATCCACCGACAAGCTTTGCAATGCATATACTATGCCATATGAAATTGCGGCTGATATATAGCACTTTCTGTAAATAAAGTAATAAATCGGAGAAATAAAAGTAAATGGATTAAATGATATGAGTCCTAGTTTAGGATACATAACCGACGCTTTCCGCCCAATAAAGGCACGGACAACATCTTCTTTGGTTCTGCCACCGTAGTAAGCTGATTCTTCTTCATATTCAAACATCGTATACCCTCTTTCTGTTGGTACTATATCCAACTGATCGTTTAATCTTTAGCTTGTCTTTGAATGAGCTTCACCATCTCTACAACAGGAATTACGATTACGGCAAGTCCCAATGCCGTCAAAAAGTTTCCGGCACTCAAAGCCGTCAATCTAAACACCGTATTAAGACCGGGAATATAAATAACACCCCCTGTAAATATAGCGGATAACACCGTAGCTCCAACTAAATATAGATTCATCTTATGAACCTTAAATATAGACTTTTTCCGTGAACGTAAATTATACGCATGGAAAACTTCACACATCGATAACGTTAAAAATGCCATTGTCATTCCGGTTATATGGGACTTGTCATTACCTATAAAGTACGATACCAACGTTAAAATCGCCAATAAAACGCCCTGATAGACCACATTAACACCAAGTCCGTCGGCAAAAATTCCTTCTTTAGAGTCTCTCGGCTGCCGCTTCATCATATCGTCTTCGGCACCTTCCATTCCCAAAGCCATGGCCGGAAATGTATCAGTGATTAAGTTAATCCACAAAATATGAATCGGCGCAAACAATTGTACACTGGCCATGGTCGCAATAAAAATGGCTAAAACTTCACTTAAATTGGAAGCCAGTAAAAACTGGATTGCCTTACGGATATTTTCATAAATTCTCCGGCCTTCCTCAACGGCATAAACAATTGATGCAAAATTATCATCTGTCAGAACCATATCGGCAACATTCTTCGTTACATCCGTTCCCGTGATACCCATACCTATGCCAATGTCGGCACTGTTAAGAGCAGGTGCATCATTGACGCCGTCGCCGGTCATGGCAGTTACCTTGCCTTTTTTATGCCATGTATTAACGATACGCACTTTATGTTCCGGCTGAACTCTGGCATATACTGAATAAGTTTCAATGGTTCTTTCAAATTCTTCATCACTCATTTCCGACAACTGAGCTCCGGTAATAGCCTTCTGGTTTTTCCCTAATATACCCAATTCCTTTGCAATGGCGACCGCTGTGTCCCTGTGGTCGCCGGTAATCATGATTGCTCTGATACCGGCATCTTTACATTCTGCAATAGCAGCCTTTACTTCCGGGCGAATGGGATCAATCATACCTGTCAGGCCAATAAATGTCATATTACTTTCAATAGCTGCACTGTTATATTCTGCCGGTTGAGTACTGTCATCTTTCCATGCCGCACCCAAAACTCTCAAAGCCTTATCCGCCATACCTTTATTGGCTGCGCTGACTTCTTTCTTTAATTCATCCGTCAGAGCAACAACTTCACCATTTATTAAAATCGATATACAAACCTTCAAAATCTCATCTGGTGCACCTTTTGTATATTGACGGTAACAATCTTTAGACACCTGATGCACTGTTGACATCAGCTTACGGTCTGAATCAAAGGGCACTTCGCCGATACGAGGTGTCTTACTTTCCAATCCTTTTTTATTTAAATTCAGCTTATCTGCATAAATAACCAGAGCCAGTTCCGTCGCCTCACCTACAAATTCTCCGGAGGCATCTACTTCAACATCCGTACATAGAGCCATGGCCTCTGCTAATAATGCTTCATCACCATAATGATCAACTACTGTCATTTTATTCTGGGTTAACGTTCCGGTTTTATCTGAACAGATAATCTGAGTACAACCTAGCGTCTCAACCGCCGTAAGCCTCCGAATAATGGAATTACGTTTCGACATTTTTGTAACACCAATAGAAAGCAGTATCGTCACAACGACAACAAGACCTTCAGGTATCGCTGCCACCGCTAAGCTCACGGACGTTAAAAGCAGTTCCAATATATCACTGTTCCCAAATCCGCCGCTTCTGATGATATTAACAGCAAAAATAATTATACAAATAGCAATAACCAGAATACTTAAAATTTTGCTCAAAGAAGCCAATTTAATCTGCAATGGCGTCTTACTGTCCTTTGTTTCTGCCAGTATACCGGCAATTTTCCCCATTTCAGTTGCCATGCCGGTGGCGGTAACGACACCTTCACCACGTCCATAGGCCGCATTGGTTCCCATGTAAGCCATATTAAAACGGTCTCCCAAAGGAACTTCTGAATCTGTTGCCGTTATTGTTTCTTTATTCTTCTCTACGGCAACGGATTCACCGGTCAGCGCAGCTTCTTCAATTTTAAGACTGGCAGTGGTGGTAAGACGCATATCTGCGGGTACCGAATCTCCTGCTTCTAAAAGGACGATATCACCAACAACCACATCCTCTGATTTGATATTGGATATCACATTATCTCTGCGGACTTTTGTATGAGGTGCGGACATTTTCTGTAAAGCCTCTATGGCATGCTCAGCCTTGCTCTCCTGAAAACATCCCAGTACGGCATTCAGTATGACGACAACGAGAATAATCACCATATCGGCAATCTCATTAAATAATCCTGATATCACAGCTGCCGCAATAAGCACAATCACCATGGGATCCTTCACCTGATCCAGCAGACGCATGACCAAAGACTTCTTCTTGCCCTCTTCTAATTGGTTCTTCCCCGTTTCCTCAAGCCGCTTAGCTGCCTTGTTTGCAGAAAGCCCCTGATTTGATGTCCCTTGGGATTGCATAACCGCCTCGGCTTCTTCAAAATAGTATTGCATCTATGAACCTCCATACTGCCCTTCATTGAGGGTACAATAATCTTGTTAAATATTGTACCACTCTGTCAGGCAAAATACAACATTCAAACGTCTAAAGCAGTTCTCCATAACGATTGATGTAAATCTTCTTTACTATTGTAACCAGAATCATATAAAGAACAACAGTTGCTATCAGCCATATAAAGAATACCGGCGGCAGTGACGCCAGACCAATAGCCGTACCAAAGTCGGTAAACGGAATAACCGTCAGCACTGCAATGCCGGCAAATGTCAACAGTGTGAGCGGCAGTGATGCCCTGCTTTGGAGGAAAGGAATTTTAGGTGTTCGTATCATATGAATAACTAACGTCTGAGTCCACATAGATTCCACAAACCAACCGGCCTGGAATATAGCAATATATTGAAGCTGCATTGCCGGATCGGTTATATGATGAAATAACTGTCCGCCGGTCATCATCGGACATATGATAAAATACATTAATAGATACGTCGTTATATCAAAAACCGAGCTTGTGGGCCCAATCCAAATCATAAATTTCCCAATGCTTGAAGCCTCCCATTTTCTGGGTATCAATAAAAATTCATTGTCTACATTATCCCATGGAATTGCCGTACAGGATAAGTCATAAATTAAATTCAATAAAATCAGGTGCAGAGCCATCATCGGCATAAAGGGCAAGAATGCACTGGCCGCCAGCACTGAAAACATGTTTCCAAAGTTGGAACTGGCCGTCATTTTAATATATTTAATCATATTTCCATAGGTTTTTCTCCCCTCAATGATTCCCTTTTCAAGAACCATCAGGTCTTTTTCCAAAAGAATGACATCTGCCGATTCCTTTGCTATATCCACTGCAGTGTCAACCGATATCCCAACATCAGAAGCTTTCATGGCTGTCGCATCATTAATCCCGTCTCCCATATAACCGACAACGTGGCCATGGGCTCTAAGCACCGTGATGATTCTGGCCTTTTGTGCCGGGGAAAGTTTTGCAAATACACTGGTTTCTTCGGCACTCACCGCCAGCTCTTCATCATTCATCGTTTCTATATCTGATCCCAGCAAAAGATTATTGACGGGGATTCCTACCTGATGGCAAATGAATCTGGTCACTTTATCATTGTCACCGGTCAGGATTTTTATCGCCACACCATATTCCCTGAGCGCTTTAATAGCCGGCTCGGTGGATACTTTAGGGGGATCTAAAAAGGCCAAATAGCCAATAAGTACCATTTCTGCCTCATCTGCTACTGAAAAAGTGCCTACCGGTGAAGGATTTGTCTTATGGGCAATGGCAATAACCCTCATCCCATTTTGATTTAGCGCTTCTACTTTTTCCAAAATGTAATTCTTGATTTGGTCGGTAATAGGTTCTACCTTACCCTTGTACTCTGCATAGCTGCATACAGAAAGCATTTCTTCGACAGCGCCTTTGGTAATCATCTGCGTTTTTCCTGTTTTATCCGCCACAACAACACTCATCCGGCGGCGTTCAAAATCAAAAGGGATTTCATCCACCTTTGTATATATCTCATCTAAATCACGGAGTGCCGGCTCGTTATCTTCTTCTTCCTGAGTTCGATTGATAATCGCTATGTCCATTAAATTTTTAAGGCCGGTCTGATAATAACTGTTGAGAAAACCGTGACGGAGTACCCTGACATCTTCGTTTCCCTGAATATCAAGATGATATTCTAAAACAACCTTATCCTGAGTCAGCGTTCCCGTCTTATCCGTACATAAAATATCAATGGATCCAAGATTTTGAATAGAATTGAGATTTTTAATAATGGTTTTTTCTTTAGCCATAGCCACTGCGCCTTTAGCCAGACACGTCGTTACAATCATCGGCAGCATTTCCGGAGTTAAGCCTACCGCAATAGAAATAGCAAATAGGAAGGCTTCCATCCAGTTTCCCTTGGTAAATCCATTAATAAAAAATACGATAGGCACCATAACCAACATAAAACGAATCAACACCCACGATACCGAATTGACACCTTTTTCAAAACTGGTTGCTGCCGGTTTCTCATCTAACTCACTGGCCATACTGCCAAACATCGTGTCATTGCCGGTGGTCACTACAATTCCCTGTGCACTTCCACTAATGACATCGGTTCCCAAAAAGGCCAGATTGGGATATTCTGTGACTGCATCATATGAACTATTCACGTCAATCTTCGCGACTTTTTCAACAGGCTCACTCTCTCCGGTAAGTGACGATTGGCCGATAAATAAGTCCTTTGCCATGATAATTCTTAAATCGGCCGGAATCATATCACCTGCAGACAGATGAACAACATCCCCTACCACAACCTCTTTCAGAGGAATTTCCTCTTTACCGGTTTCTACCCGCTCTACACATGTTGTCGTTTTAATCATTTGAGTTAATTTCTCTGCTGCATTACCGCTTCTTGCTTCTTGTACAAGTTTTAATAATCCCGAAATAATAACCATTGATAATATAATGAGTACTGTAAAATAATCAGCTTCCCCTGCTTCGGCAAAAATAATATCTGTAAATACAGATACAGCTGCCAATATAAAAAGAATAATCGTAAAGGGATTAACAAAGGCTTGTATCACAAGCAGATAAAGTGGTACTTTCTTTTTGTGGGTCACTTCATTATCCCCAAATCGTTCTCTCATTTTCTCGACACCATCTTCCTTCAAGCCATGTTCGCTTGTATGATATGTCATATAAAGTGTATTAAAATCCATTTCGGCTGTTTTTTTATAATCAAATTGATTCTTTCTTTCTTTTTTCATTGCTCCATACCTCCATTTCTAAATTTTCCCTACTAGAAGTATAGCCCAAACGCTGAAAAAAACACATAAGCATCAGAGGAGAACGAAAACAGTTCCCACTCTTTATGATTCGCGTCAGGTGATCCATCAGCATTTTGACTATGCCTACTACCTGCTTCCATTCTTCTCTCACCTCACTTATTCAGTATGATAATAGCCTCACACCAAGAATATCTATGTTAAATTTTCAGTAGTTAGTTATAAATATAAAAATCCTATGTCAAAGCCCAAACAATGACATAGGATATTATACCCATAAAATAATCGTTCAAGCTTTAACTCCTCAGGGCGATGAAATTACATTATTCTATGCCTTATTCTTCGACATAGACTGTTAACCTGCTCATAGTGTCTCCACTATTTTGCGGCAGTAACCCGTATCCCTGTGGTAGCCTCACCTACCGAAAATATTCTTTTTATTTATTATATGCCTCTTAAATTCGTCTGTCAACTATGAATTTTCATCGATCCAAATCTATTTGTAGATTCAAAATAATTATGATAAAATGAAAGCTATACCAATAACAGGAGGATTTACCAATGTATAAATTAATTGCCAGTGACTTGGATGAAACCTTGCTAGATGACCATAAACAGATTTCCACGAAGAGTTTAGATGCCATACACAAGGCCAGAGAATTAGGCATCAAATTTGTTCCCTCAACAGGCAGAGGAGTTACTCTTGTTCAAAATGTCCTGAGGAATTTGGGTTTATATGATGCCGCCGAAGAATATGTTATCTCTTTTAATGGCGGTATGATTACCGAAAACAAGCAGAATAAAGTTATTGATTTTAATGGACTGCCTTTCGACATAATTCATACTCTTTTTCGATTGGGGATAAAGAAAAATGTAGGTATTCAGGTCTATACTAAAACCGATGTTTATATCTATCGCTTTAATAATGATGAAAGAAACTATCTTAAAAACCTTACAGACAGTTATATAGAGTTGAAAGAGCCGGATATTTCATTTTTAAAAGAAGAACCTCTGGTCAAAATTCTTTTTCAAAATACCAATATTCCATATCTTCAAACGATTAGGGATGAAGTATTGACATTCTTAGATATCCCCTTATCTATCACTTATTCTTCCAATAGATATTTGGAATTCAATCAGTTCGGTGTTGATAAAGGTTCTGCCTTACTCAAGTTGGCTAATTTATTAAATATTGACAGAAAAGAAATCATCGGCATCGGTGACAATCATAACGATATATCCTTAATCTCTTCAGCCGGCTTAGGCATATGCGTCAACAACGCTGCAGCAGATGCCAAAGAACATGCCGATTATATATGCCAGGCAACAAATAATGAAAGTGCCATTGCCGAGGTCATTGAAAAATATGTATTGTGAAAAATAACAGCAAAAGGACACCCATTCCTTTTGCTGCTATTTTCTTTCATCTTCTACTCAAGGCAATCTCCGTCGGATTCAATGATTTTCTTATACCAGACAAAAGATTTCTTCTTCTTTCTGGATAAGTCGCCGGTGCCATCATCGTACTTATCCACATAGATAAACCCATAGCGTTTTGCCATTTCTCCTGTTGAAGCACTGACCAAATCGATGCATCCCCAAGGTGTATAACCGATTAAATCAACACCATCTTTAATGGCCTCGCCCATTTGAGCAATGTGTCCTCTTAAATAATCAATGCGATAATCATCCTGAATAGTTCCATCTTCCTCTATCTTATCATAAGCACCAAGCCCATTTTCAACAATCATCAGCGGTATTTGGTATCGCCCATAAATCTCATTTAATGCATATCTAAGTCCTTTGGGATCGATTTGCCAACCCCAGTCACTGGCTTCAAGATAAGGATTTTTAAGACCACCCGTCAGATTGCCGAATGTACGTGCCTGATCAGGATTTGTACCGGTACAATTGGTCATGTAGTAGCTGAAAGTATAATAATCAACACAGCCCTTTTTCAATATTTCCAAGTCGCCATCTTCCATATGGATCCTGATATTATTTTCTTCAAAATAGCGTTTGGCAAAATAAGGATATTCCCCTCGAACCTGTACATCGCCGCAGAAATTGTTCTGAAGATTACTTTGCTTCTGAGCCAAGAGTATATCATCCGGATTACATGTATATGGATAAATTGTCATATAAGCGATCATACAACCAATCTTACACTCTGGGTCGATTTGATGCCCTGCCTGCACTGCCAAAGCACTGGCTACAAATTGGTGATGCAGACCTTGAAAACGAAGCATCGGATCATCAACCTGATTCTTAAATTCCGTCGTTCCTTCATTTAAAATCCCCAATGACAAATAGCCGCCAAAAGGAAGGGTTCCCGCATTGATTTCATTAAATGTCAGCCAATATTTAACTTTCCCCTTATAACGATTAAACAATACTTTTGCATATTTTACAAATAAATCAATGCACTCTCTGGAGGCCCAGCCATTACACTTTTCCGTCAAAGCGAACGGCATCTCATAATGAGAAATCGTAACTAAAGGTTCAATATGGCATTTCAGGCACTCGCTAATGACATCATCATAAAATGCAAGCCCAGCTTCATTGGGTTCTCCTTCCATTCCCGTCGGGAAGATTCTTGTCCAGGCAATGGAAAAACGGAATGTTTTAAAACCCATCTCGGCAAACAAAGCGATATCTTCCTTATATCGATGATAAAAATCAATCGCCTCATGACTGGGATAAAACGTCCCTTCTTCAATCGTCCCGGTTATCCGTTTAGAGTTCGTATGGGAACCCCCCGTACACATATCGGCGCACGATGGTCCTTTCCCTCCTTCCTTCCACGCCCCTTCACATTGATTTGCGGCAACTGCGCCGCCCCATAAAAAATCCTTTGAAAATACTGACATTGTTAATCTCCTTTCGCCTAAATATATTCATTCATAATCATTATTACCCATTTTTATAAAATCTATTGCTCCGTTATATGCATCATATCCTTTAGCGTAACAAGCATTATATTTTCTTTCTTTGCTCTTTTTATAATTCGGTCTGTAAACCCACTTTTAGAAAATAAATAGTAGTACTTTTTAATATTTCCCGGATAAGCATTGCTATCTTCAATCAATTCATCCAATATTTCTACATCTAAAAGCTGATTACGATACTTACATTCACCAAATATTGCTTGCTTTCTATCTGGCGATAGTACAACCATATCAATCTGTACTTGCCTTTTTCGTTTTGAATCTGTCCCCCACCACTGTCCAATATCACCCAGATTTATCGGTAATTCATCTACACGAAAAAGTATATACTGTTTGCAAATCTCTTCGAATACCAACCCCATGTAATCTGATAGTTTATTTTTTACTGCTTTTTCAAATGTTTTCTCTATTTTTCCCGATACAATCTGATTCATATTTGACGGTACGAATCTATACCAGAAGCGGAATAACTGATCATTTATCCGATATATTGATTTACGACTGTTTGCTTCACCCACAGGTAACTCCTTTTCTACAATACCAAGAGAAGTCAAATTCCTTATATATTTGCTACAAGTTCCGGTATCCAGAGAAGCCTTCATCGCAATTTCATTTAGCCTGCTGCAACCATTTGCGATAGCTGTTACAATAGCATTATAAGTCTGAGGCTCACGCAGTTCTTGCTTCAACAGGTTTCCCGGCTCCTCAAAAAGATATCCACTTGTATCAAATATTTCCATTTTAATTGCTTCCCATATATCGGAATATTCACGCAATCTATTTATATATAATGGTATTCCTCCTGAAATGCCATAAGCAAATGCTCTATCTTCATCTTGATAATCAGGAAAACACCTTGCGGTATCATAATAATCAAAGGGTAATATTTTAAATTGAGCGGTTCTTCTTCCAAATAGCGGACTTTTATAGCCCAACACCTGATTCTCCATAAAGCTTATTGAAGAACCACAAAGTATCAGAAACAATTTTGTATCTTTTAATACATGATCAATTTGATTTTGAAGTAAAGACGAAAAACTCTGATCAGCTCTGGCCAAATAGGGGTATTCATCAATAACCAGTATCATACGTTCTTTCTTTGCCATTTGACCTACTTCCCGCAGCAAATCAATGTACCCTGTATATACAGCAGCTGATTCCTGACCCTTTGCTATAAAAACACTTTCTGAAAACGCTGACAGATTCGCTTCTTTTGATGATTCCATGGCAGCAAAAAATATGTTTGCTTTTCCTTTACAAAATTCATTAATAAGGGTTGTCTTTCCTACTCTGCGTCGGCCATATATAACTGCCATCTCAAAGCTTTCTTTCTCCCACAGCAGATTTAATTTTTTAAACTCTCGTTCTCGTCCAAGAAACATATCGCGCCTCCATTTACTGTATTACGAGTTAGTGTATCTTGTTACAGTAAATTATATTCTTCTGAATTTATTTTGTCAATAGGCACTCTATAAATGAACTAAAAAAGATCCCTAGAGATCACATTTGTGTGGGTCTAAATCACATATTCTTACTCCCCTAAGTTTCCGCAAACTGCAATAAAAAATGACTACACTCTATGGAAAGTATTGAAAACTTGTGAAAATCTTGATTTTTGACTGATACACTCTTTCAAAAGGAGTGATTCATATGCCAAATGATATCTTATTAACAACAAGTGGCCTGTGCAAAAAATTTAAAAGAGAGCAGGTCGTACACAATCTTTCGATAACTGTTCATAAGGACACGGTTTATGGACTGCTTGGGCCAAACGGCGCCGGAAAATCTACCACACTAAAAATGTTAGTTGGGCTTTTAAAACCAACCACCGGTAGCATTCGCTTCGCAGGTGCCGGGTGGTCAAAGAAAAATCTTAGCGATATTGGTTTTCTGATTGAACAGCCGCCTATCTACGGGAATCTATCCGCAAAGGAAAATCTTAAAGTTCATACAACCCTGCTAAACCTGCCCGATAGCAGGATAAATGAAGTGCTGGAACTTGTTGATTTATCAGGAACCAAGAAAAAGCGGGCTGCAAATTTTTCTACGGGTATGAAACAGCGGTTGGGTATCGCTATTGCTATACTTAACAAGCCCAAACTCTTAATCCTTGATGAACCGACAAATGGGCTTGATCCAATTGGTATTCAAGACCTCCGTAAGCTCATACGGTCTTTCCCGGATATGGGGATGACGGTTATTTTATCCAGCCACATTCTAACGGAAGTGGAGCATATCGCTGACGAAATAGGGATTATCAGCCATGGCATGTTAGGCTATGAGGGTAAATTACAAGATACCGAAAATCTTGAAGAGTTATTTACACGGATTGTAATGCAAAACGAAGAGAGGGCAGGTGAAACAAAATGAAAAGCTATCTGTGGACAGAGCTTATGAAAACCCAAAGTACAACTATGCGAAAAATCATAGTGATTATTCCATTAATATGTATGATCATGGCGGGTGGTTTTTGTGCTCTCGGTGGTGCAGATATAATTAAGATGGCAGACATAACCACACTAAATCATTGGGGTCTGATTTGGCTTCCTGCAAGCATTGCTCTTATGACGGGACTCTTCAATAAACTGGAAGCAAAGTCAACAGGGTATAAAACGATTTATGGGTTACCCATCAGTACGGCTAAAGTGTGGATTGCCAAAAACATAATCCTTGCTTTGCTATTGCTGATTGCTTCCATTATAGCTATTTCGATATCGTGCACTTATCGTTATGTATATTATAATAAACTCTTTTGTAAATAACCATGGAAAAATTTCATTTTGACTTGTAAAATTTTGATTTTCATTAATGGTTTGCAATTTAAATAAAATGAAAACCGGTCAATCAATACCCAAAGAATCGTCATTGTTTCTTTTTGTTATCTAAAGTAAAGTTAGCTTAAGAAAAACTAATTAGGGAGGTTTTCGTATGCTGCAAGTATCAGACATAAAAATTAATTATCTTAAAGAACCGGCGGGTATTACTAATTCCCCACAATTTTCCTGGATATTGGAAAGTAACCAAAGAAATGTAAAACAGGCAGCTTACAGACTGCAAATTTCAACGGAAGAAACATTTCATACGATAGTTTATGACAGTCAAAAAGTTACTCATGAAGAATCTGCACATATTTTCGCTAAAGGCTTTTTACCGAAATCAGCATCTAAATATTTTGTCAGAGTTAAGACTTGGGATAATCATGAGGAAGAAAGTACTTACAGCAAAACCTCTTTCTTTTTAAGCGGGCTCATGGAGGATGGCGATTGGCAGGCCTCCTTTATCTCGGCCGAATCAAAAGAAGATGCCGATAGCTCGAAAGGAACATATTTAAGGAAAGAAATAATTCTTAATAAGAAAGTAAAAAGTGCTTATGCTTATACAACCGCTTTAGGTTTGTATCATTTTTATATTAATGGCCAGAAAGTGGGCACAGACCAGATGGCTCCGGGGTGGACTTCATACCACAATCGTTTGTTATACCAAACGCATGATATTACTTCTTTGTTAAAGGACGGAGACAATGCCTTAGGTGCCCATATAGGCGCAGGTTGGTACAAAGGAAAGATGGGTTTTACCCACACACGGAATATTTACGGAAACCAGACCGGTTTCTTATGCCAGATCCATATCCAATATGAAGATGGAAGCAATGAATTAATCGTGAGTGATGATTCCTGGAAAGGCTGTGATTCTCCGGTTTTATTTTCAGAAATTTATGACGGAGAAATTTATGATGCCAATTGGGAACAAGAGGGCTGGAATCTGCCGAGATTTAATGATGGGCATTGGCAAAGTCCGGAAATCCTTACTATCGATAATAGCATACTGACTGCCCAAGCCGGTTGTAAAGTCAGAGAAATAGAGACTCTTCCGGCAAAAGAAATATTTAAAACCCCAAAAGGCGATACTATCATTGACTTTGGTCAAAATCTCACCGGCTGGATACGTTTTAAAGTCAATGCTAAAGCCGGTGAAAAAGTTATTCTAAACTGTTTTGAAGTATTGGACAAAGATGGTAATGCTTATTTTGAAAACTTAAGGTCTGCTAAGGAAACTCTGGAATATACATGCAAAGGCAATGGTGAAGCCACGTATCAACCTTATTTTTCATTTCAGGGATTTAGATATGTTAAAATCGCTGCCTATCCGGGTGCTTTATCACGTGATAACTTTAGCGCCCTTGTAGTCCACTCTGATATGGAGGAAACCGGAACCTTCCACTGCTCTAATCCTGATTTAAATCAGCTGCAGCACAATATCACCTGGGGATTAAAAGGTAATTTCCTGGATATCCCAACCGACTGCCCACAAAGAGATGAACGCCTGGGCTGGACCGGCGATGCTCAGATTTTTTGCAGAACCGCTTCCTACATAATGGATACATATACATTCTTCTCAAAATGGCTTGAAGATCTTGCTGCAGATCAGACCCCTGAAGGTGGTGTTCCTCATGTTATTCCGGATATTTTAAGCGGTCGTTCACAGGATGATGGTCTCATTTCGCAGGGAACCGATTCTGCCGCCGCATGGTCTGATGCCGCTATAATTAATCCGTGGACTCTCTATCTGGTGTACGGTGATAAAGAAATTATACGCCGGCAGTATGGCAGCATGAAAGCCTGGATTGACTTTATGACCCATCATGCCACCGATGGTATTTGGAGCTACCGCCTGCAATTTGGCGACTGGGTTGCCTTAGATGCCGAAGAAGGCAGCTATTTCGGAGCCACCCCAAACGAATTGATTTGTACTGCCTATTATGCTTATTCTTCCGGCTTATTTGCAAAGATGGCTCAGGCTATTGGTAATGATGAAGATTTCCAGACTTACCAGCAATTGCATGAGGATATTGTATCGGTATTTCAGAATAGATATTTTACAGAAGAAGGTGATATGTCTGTCCCGACCCAGACAGCTCATATCGTAGCCCTTTATTTTGATTTAGTCCCGGAACAATATAAGGAGAAAACCACATTCGGGCTTGTTAAGCTTTTAGATAAAGAAAATGGTCATCTCGTCACCGGTTTTGTAGGTACCCCTTACTTCTGTCATGCCTCAGCCGGAATGGTCACACGAAAGAGGCCTATGAACTGCTGCTTAAAGATGATTTTCCCTCCTGGCTTTATCAAATCCGCAAAGGGGCAACGACCATCTGGGAACATTGGGACGGTATTAAAGAAGACGGCTCTATGTGGAGTGCTGATATGAACTCCTTTAATCACTATGCGTATGGAGCTGTGGGTGACTGGCTCTACCGTGTCATCGCCGGTATTGAAGCCGATGAAAATGAACCCGGATACAAGCATTTTGCCATCTCACCCCAAATTGGCGGCAATTTAACCTATGCCAAAGGCACCTTTAAATCTGTTTATGGAGAAATAATGACCTACTGGCAGAGAATTGAAAATACCATTCAATTAGATTTCACGATTCCTGTCAATA
>Ga0153994_1000078_pt1 | contig 54229 bp, 52 predicted proteins | sample TSNC078MetaG_FD_104735 | JGI IMG/M metagenome (GOLD analysis project Ga0153994, IMG submission 104735) | Attine ant fungus gardens microbial communities from North Carolina, USA - TSNC078 MetaG | ecosystem: Host-associated > Fungi > Mycelium > Unclassified | place: USA: North Carolina, Lumber...
ACTGAAAATCGAAAGGTCACCGGATCGATGCCGGTCGGAGCCACCACCTAAAACCCCCGGTCTCCTGCGGAGACCGGGGTTTTTCTCGCCGTCCGCCGGCGGCGGACGCCCCGCCCCGAAGCAATCGAGCCGGGACTTATGCACGCGACACGCCGGGCGAGCGTGTGCATAGGTCCCGGCTCGATTACACGATCCACTCAACCGATGCGTTCCTCGACGGCGGTCTCCGGCCGCACCCGCTCGTCCTCCGGGATGTCTCCCATGAAGGCGAGCCACTGCGCAAAGCGGTCTCCACGGGCGACGAGCTCGCGATACAGTCTGCGCCGCAATTCGCGGACGGTGTCCCGGTAGTGAGGCACGCGGATAGCGTTGAGGAGCTCGTGAGGGTCGCTTTCCAGGTCGTAGAACTCGTCGATGCCCTCCGGATTCACCACAAGCTTGTATCGCTCGGTCCGGAGCATCCGCTGAGCATACGGGAAGTGATGTCCGTGGAACTCGCCGACGAGTTCGCCGCGCCACTCCTTCGCGCCCGTATCGCCCAGGAGAGGGACCAGGCTCGCTCCGCGACATCCGGCGGTGCTCAGGCCGGCCAGGTCGAGCATAGTCGCCGTGAAGTCGATGAGGCTCACGAAGGCATCGGATCGCCCAGGGGTTCCCCCGGGAATGCTGACGATGCCGGGTATGCGATAGATGTCCTCGTACATCGCGGGGCCTTTGTCGTTCAGCCGGTGGGCGCCGGTGAACTCACCGTGGTCGGCAGTGACGAAGACCGCCGTCGAGTCGGTGAGCCCGAGGCGATCGAGTTCATCGAGGACACGGCCGTACTGCTGATCGATCATGGCGACGTAGCCCCAGTAGACGGCGGTGAGCTTGCGCCACTGGTCGTCGTCGAAGCCGTCCGCTCCCCAGTACGTGCTGTATGTGCGCTGTACCTCCGGCTTCCCGGCGAAGGTCTCAGCCATCGAAGCGGGGAGGGTGACGTCAGCCGGGTCGTAGCGGTCGTACCATTCGTCGGGGAGAAGGTACGGCAGGTGCGGGCCGAAGTAGTGCAGCGAGAGGGAGAACGGCTTTCCGTCCCCGGTCCCGGCGGCGAACTCTCGAAGCAGCTCGATCGCACGGTCGGCGAGGTACGCCTCGAACGTCGCCTCCGTCGGCTGGTCGAGTCTCGCCGCGAGCAGGTGTCCGCGTCCGCCGTCCACCGCCCGCGTGTAGACGGGGTCGTGAACAGCGAACGGCGGGAAGTCGTGCTCGGCCAGCCAGCGCACGTAGTCCTCGTCGTCGTACGGGTTGAGTGCGCCGGGCAGGTGCTGGCCGGCGAAGCCGTAGAACTCCGGTCCGCGGTGCCGCCCGACGTGCCATTTGCCGACGTGGCCGAGCGCGTAGCCCGCATCTCCGAGCGCGGCAGAGAAGGTGGGCAGCCCGTCAGGGAGCTCTTCGCGATGACCCGAGTTCCACTCGTAATTGCTGAGCAGGCCGTGCTCGAACGGGTGGAGCCCCGTGAGGAGACTCGCTCGCGCCGGCGTGCAGATGGCGGTCGGTGTGTAGCAGCGCTCGAAGACGGTCCCCCGCCGTGCGATCCGGTCCAGCGCCGGGGTCTTCACGATGGCGTTGCCGTAGGCAGGAAGCGTGTCGACCCGATGCTGGTCGGTCATCAGAAACAGGATGTTCGGTCGCCGGGCGCCGGGAGGAAGGAGTGCTGTCATCGCTGACCTCCGATGAGGGCCGCACCGAGCGCGGCGACGTTCGAATCCGCGGGCACGAGACGCACCCGAGCTGCGAGCGCGAGCGAAGCGACGAAGGCGGACTCGGCCGCCCAGTCGTCGAGCACGTCGCGAACGCGGCTGAGCAATGGCTCCCCCACGCGGCTGACACCCCCACCGATCACGATGTGATCGACGTCGACGGTCAGGACGACGAGGCGCACGGTTGCCGCGATGGCCTCGGCGACGCGCCCGGCGACGGCGATCGCGTGCGGATCGCCGGCCGTTGCAGCGCTGAAGAGCGAGCGAGCGGGGAATGGGTCGTCTGTCGCCCATTGCTTGCTGATCGCCGATCCGCTCGCGACGGTCTCCAGGCACCCGCGTTGACCGCACGGGCAACGTCCGCCATCGGGATAGAGCGGGATGTGACCGATCTCTCCCGCGTTGCCCGTTGCGCCACGGAGGAGTCGTCCCCCGGATACGATGCCCGCGGCCATCCCTGTGCCGAGGTTCACGTACGCCATCGTGCCGCTCAGTTCCAGAAAATGGTACGCACCGAGTGCGGCAGCGTTGACGTCGTTCTCGACGCGCACGTGGACACCGAATCGCTCGTGCAACTCCGAGCCGAGGTTGAGCCGGCTGAATCCGAGGTTGGCAGCGTGCCTGACCTCGCCGTTGAGGGCGTCGACCATCCCTGGGACCCCCAGGCCGATGGAATCGAGAGTGGAAACGGGGAGGCCGATGAGTGTGCACATTCGCGAAATCGCGGCGGCCGCAGTTCGGAGGACGGCCGGGCCGCCGTAGCCCGTCGCCAACCGGAAATGCTGAACGGTCCGCCCGTGGTCGTCAACCGCGACAGCGTCGGTTTTGGTGCCGCCGATGTCGATGCCGATCCTCATTCTTCTCTCCTGTCGTCGGCGGGGCTGTCGTCTCTGGCGGGTTCCGTGGGGTGCAGGCTGCCGTTCACGCAAAGGCCTCCGCGAGCGCGCCCGCCCCGGCCAGTAGCGCCAACAGCACTGCGAGCGCCGAAGCGGCCGCGAGTGGTAGGCCACTCGCCGCGACGCCTCGTGCAATCGATAACTGCCGCTGGTGCCACCGATACCGCTTGTGGACCGAAGTCACGAGCGCGGCGCAGAGCAGGACGGCGAGGATGGCAGCGGCCAGGCCGCTGACACCGAGACGCCCAGGGAGGATGCGCAGGGCGGCTGCCGAGACGACGACGAACGCGAGTGCCGTTCGCCGCCAGGCGAGCGCCGTCCGCTCTGGCTGCAGCCCGACATCGAAGAGGGCGGTCACGGCAGCGCAACCGCCAGCACGACCACCGCGGCCACGATGCCCAGCACGATGGCGAGCGGCAGCGCCGAGACGGGAGCGGGCAGCGGCCGACCCAACCGCAGCGCGCGTTCCGCCCGCATCCAGCCTGCCCATGCCTGGATCGGCACGAGCACAGCGGCGGCGATGAGGATCAGAGAGGCGATCGTCCGCAGCACGGGATGCAGTCCAAGGCCGAGCGCCTCGAGCGCGACTCCGCCCGCGAGCAGACCGAGGCCCATCCTGATCCACGCCAAGAAGGTCCGCTCGTTGGCCAGGCTGAACCGCGCGTCCGGCTCGCTTCCCCGGCCGAACACAGATGAGGGGAAGCGTCGCTCACCCTGACGATCGGCGGTCGTCTCCGAGCGCGCGAGTGCGTCTGTCACGCGCGAACCGAGTCGACCAGGAGCGCCGGGACCGGCTGGCCGGGGTGGGGCCGGTCGCCGAGCTCGCGCTGCAGTCGCCAGAGCTCGGCGGTCAGCTCGTCACGAACGCTCGCGTATGCGGGGTCCCCCCAGACGTTTCGAACCTCGTCCGGGTCCGTTTCGAGATCGTACAACTCCCACTCCGGCGGGTACGTGAATCCGGACGACCCCGGGTGCCCCATCCCGTCGTTGTAGAAGTAGATGAGCTTGTGCCGTTCCGTTCGGATGCCGTAGTGCGCGAGGGCGTGATGGAACTGGTCGTCGTTCTCGTAGTAGCGGTAGTAGACGGCGTCGCGGGTGGGCCGATCCGGTTCTCCGGTCAGTTGCGGAAGGAAGCTGACACCCTGCATCCCTGGCGGCGCAGGGACTCCAGCCGCGTGCAGGATGGTCTGGGCGAAGTCGACGTTCGTGACGAGCTGGGTCAGCGGTGCGCCAGGCGATACACGGGCGGGGTAGCTGAGCAGCAACGGCATCCTGATGGATTCGTCGTACATGAAGCGTTTGTCGAACCAGCCGTGGTCACCCAGAAAGAACCCCTGGTCCGACGTGTACATCAGGAAAGTGTCGTCGAACTCGCCCCGATCGCGCAGCCGGTCGATGACCCGCCCGACGTTGTCGTCGACGGATGCGACGCAGCGCAGGTAGTCCTCCATGTAGCGCTGGTATTTCCACAACGCCGACTCCTCGTACGTCAGCCCGGCCGGCGGGCTGACCTTCAGGTCGTCGATGTTCAGATAATCGGCGATCCGCATCGTCGCGTGGTGGGCGGCCATCGAGCGGGTGCTGTAGTCGTCGCCGAAGGTGCCGGGGACGGGTATCGGGTCCGTGTACAGGCCGGCGTGCTTCTCGTCCGGCTCCCACGCGCGGTGGGGCGCCTTGTGGTGCACGAGCAGACAGTACGGGCGGTCGTCATCGGGCAGGGAGTCGACCCAGTCCAGTGCCAGATCGGTGATGATGTCCGTGGCGTAGCCCTCGACGATCTCGACCCCGTCAGCGGTCAGCACCTGAGGATTGAAGTACTCGCCCTGGCCGCGCAGGACCGCCCAGTAGTCGAACCCGCGCGGGTTGTGCCCTTCCCCCTCGCCGAGGTGCCACTTGCCGACGATCCCGGTGTGATACCCGGACGCCTTCAATTGCGAGACGAAGGTGGGGAGGGACGCATCCATCGGCGTGTCGAGGGTCGTGACGCCGTTGACGTGGCTGTAGGTGCCGGTGAGGATGGTCGCCCTGCTCGGCGTGCACAGTGCGTTGGTGCAGAAGCAGTTGTCGATCCGCCGGCCCGCCTCGGCGATCTCGTCGATCCTCGGGGTCTCGTTGACGACGGAACCGTACGCGCCGACCGCGTGCGAGGCGTGATCGTCGGTGAGGATGAGCACGATGTTCGGGCGACGAGTGGATGGGCTCATTCGTCGTTGCCCGCGTTGGTGAACAGGTCAGCGTCGTAGTAAGAGGAGACCTTCTCGACCTTCGGGGTCTTGCCTGCCTTGACGAAGTAGTCGTTCATCCCGGTGAACCACTTGTCGACGGTGCCGTCCTTCGTGAGCTTGTCGAGCTCAGCGGCGGTGAAGACCTGGACATTGCCTGCGTCCGCCTTCACGGTCGATTCGTCCACCTTCAGCTGAGCGGCGACGAGCTTGATCGTGGTGCTGCCGTGCTCGGCGCGATAGTCCATCGCGTCGCGGAGGACGGCGTTGACCTTCTTCGCGGTCTCCGGGTGCTTTGACACGAAGTCGACACCGCCGACGATCGCGTTCGGAAAGCTGACCGTCTTGGCGAAGTCCGCGTCCTTCGCCAGCTCTTTGAGATCCGGGACCTGCTTCTTGATGGTGTCGATGAGCGGGTACCAGAGCCCGGCCGCATCCACCTGCTTGGAAGAGAACGCCGACACGATCGTGGACGGGTCCATCGTGACGATCTGAACGTCGGATTTCGACATTCCGGCCTTCTCCAGCGCGAGGGTGAGGATCATGTCGCCGGAGGTGCCCTCTGCGACGGCCACCTTCTTGCCCGCGAGCTGCTTCATGCTGGTGATGCCGGGCTGGGCGATGACGCGGTCAGCCTTGCCGACGCCGTCTACCGTGAGGATCTTCGCCTGGCCGGTGAACGGCATCCATAGGGCGCCTGGGCCGACATAGCCGACGTCCAGGTCGCCGGTCTTGAGGGCCTGCACCTGCAGCGGGCCGTTGGTGAACGTGCTGAGCTCGGCTTTGAGACCGTGCTTGGCCCAGAGGTCCTCCTTGTCCGCGATAGCCACGAGGCTGGTGCCCGTGTAGTCGCCGATGTAGCCGACCTTGACGGTCTCGACAGGGCCTGACTCGGCGGAGCCGGAGCCCTCGCCGGCGGTGGTGGGGGCCGAACAGCCGGCCAGGACGAGTGCCAGGGCGCCGGCTGCGATGCCGGCGATTGTGCGTGAAATGCGCATAGCGGTACTCCTTCGGGTGGTGGGAATGTGAAAAGTGGTGCGTGGTGCGTGGTGCGTCTCGTGCTGTCGCTCAGTGAGCGATCGACGCCGGTCTGTCCTGGTGATAGACCGAACGCCAGACCCGGTTGCGCAGGCTTTGGAATTCCGGACTGAGCCGAACCTCCTCGGTGCGCGGATACGGGAGGTCGATGTCGACGATGTCGAAGATGCGGCCGGGCCGTGCGGCCATCACGACGACGCGATTGCCGAGGAAGACAGCCTCATCGACGTCGTGGGTGATGAAGACGACCGTCCTCTTCTCCTTCGACCACGTGTCGAGAAGCTGCTCCTGCAGGTTCACCCTGGTCAGCGCGTCGAGCGCACCGAATGGTTCGTCCATGAGCAGGATGCTCGGGTCGACCGCGTACGCCCTGGCGATGGCGCACCGCTGGCGCATCCCGCCGGAGAGCATTTTCGGGAGAGCGTCGGCAAACTGGGTGAGCCCGACGAGATCGATGAAGTGCTGCGCCTTCTCCCGTCGCTGCGCAGCGGGCATGCCGGCCGTGCGGAGGCCGAACTCGACGTTCTTCCGCACGGTCAGCCAGGGGAACAGGGCGTACTGCTGGAAGATGACGCCGCGGTCGGGGCTGGGGCCCCGCACCACGTCGCCGTTCACCAGGGCGCGGCCGCCTGTCGGCTCCTCGAGGCCGGCCAGGATGTTCATCAGGGTGCTCTTGCCGCATCCTGACGGCCCGACAATGGTGATGAACTCGTTGTCCGCGATGTCCAGCGAGACATCTCCCAGGGCGACGAACTCGTCTCCCTTGAGGTCGAAGGTCTTGCGGACGTGCTCGATGCGGATGGTGGGGTTGTCGCTCATCGTCGCTCCTGCCAACTGGTCAGCTTCTTCTCGACGGCCAAGAGGATGCGATCCATCGCCAGGCCCAGGACACCGATCACGATGAGACCGACGAAGATGGTCGGAAGGTCGTAGTAGAGCTGCGCCTGCTGCATCCGGTGTCCGATGCCGTTCTGCGCCGCGATCAGCTCGGCGGCCACCAGGGTCGCCCAGGAGGCACCGAGGCCGATCCGCATCCCGACGAGGATGAAGGGGAACGAGGCGGGGACGACGATGCGGGCGAAGATCGTCCCGTCGCCGGCGCCGAGGACGCGAGCGGCGTTGATCAGAGTCTTGTCCACGTTCACCACACCCTGGAACGTCGAGACGACGCAGGACAGGAAGGCGGCGAGGAAGATGACGAGGATCTTCGGCTGTTCTCCGATGCCGAGAAGCACGATGGCCAGCGGGATGATCGCGAGGGGCGGGATCATCCGGAAGAACTGCACCCACGGCTCGATCAGCGACCGCACCGTGGCGTACCAGCCCATCAGGAACCCGACGGGGATGGCGAGCGCCGTGCCGAGCACGAACCCGCTGAGTACCCGGAGCAGGCTCGCGCCGACGTCCTGGAACAGACTGCCGTCCGCTGCGAGCTGCCACCCGCGGACAGCAACGGCCGGCGGAGTGGGGAGCTGGGGTGCGACGAGCGAGATCAGCCACCAGATCGCGATGCCGCCGACAAGCGAGACGACGGTGAGGACCAGGTTGCGGTTGGAGCGCTTGCGGGCGCGCGCTGCAGTGCGACGGGCGATCGCACCGGTGTTCTGTGTCATGACGGTCACGTGCTCTCACCTCTCCGCCTGGCGACAAGGGTGGGATGGTTCATCGGATCTGTGCTCCTTTGCGGGATCGCGTACGAAGGGAGGCTGCCGGCGCCGCGGGGAGCAGCCGGGAATTGTGGAACGCTGCGACGAGTGCGCCGAGCGCGCCTGAGTCGTCGCCGAGCCGGGCTCTCCGCACCGTGGGGACATGCCCTGGCAGGCTGAGAGACTCGCGGTGGAACGCCTCTGTCGCTCGTTGCAGGAAGGTGGGGTGCAGGCCGACGACCGCTCCCCCGAGCACCACTTCGCTCGGCGAGAGCGCGGTGCCGAGAATGGCGAGGGTGCGTCCGACCGTTGTCCCGACCTCGGCGATCAACTCGACCACCTTCGGGTCACCGTTTTGAGCCAGCTGTGCCAGTTCAGCGGCGGACGAGACCCCGAGCCTGGTCGCGGCGGACACCAGCGCACCGAGCGATGCGATCGTCTCCAAACAGCCTCGCTTGCCGCACGGGCACGGCTCGCCGTCTGGATCGACCGTGACATGTCCGATCTCGCCGGCGAATCCGGAGCGGCCGGAGACGAGGGCGCCGTCGACCACCAGGCCGCCGCCGCAGCCGTCGGCCAGACGCAGATAGATGAGATCCCTCGTCGGCTGTCCGAGCATCCACTCGGCTTCGGCGAGTGCGGCAAGCCTGGTGTTGTTGTCGATGAGGATGGGGGCGTCGAATCGTGCGGCGAACGCGTCTTCGATCGTGGCGGTGATGACGGGCCCCCCGGTGAGCGTGCGGTGCTCTTCGCTTCCCTCATCCGGGCGGGACACCGGGCTCGACACGCCGATGCCGATGCCCTGGAGCGCGTCATAGTGAACGCCGGTGGTGCGTTCCAGATCGTCGAGCAGCGCCAGTGCCACGTCGACACGCACCCGCCATTCGGCGCCGCGCGCGTGCTCCCGCGCACCGGAGGCGATGATCTCGTGAGAGGCGTCCGCGATCGCGACGTAGACGGCTCTGTGCGTGAAGTCGACACCGAGATGCTGCCCTGCACGCGGGTCGAGGGCGAGGAGCTCGGCGGGACGGCCGCGGCCTTCTCGAGAGAGCGCGTCCGTGTTGGTGACGACGATCGCACGCGCTTCCAGCAGGCTTCCGGTGATCTCCGAGAGCGTTGTGCGCGAGAGCCCGACAAGCGGGGCGATCTGCGCCCGGCTCATCGCGCCTCGGTCGCGCAGCACGGCGAGCACCCTGGCTTCGTGGGTGCGCCGGATGAGCGCTTGCACTCCGACTGGCGATGTCATAGGTCGAAGGTACGAAGCCCAATTTATTCCGTCAACACTCCGACAGAATTCGGGGACAGAATCTTTTCGAATGCGCAGCCCCGGCCCCCGCGCACAAGGAGGCCGGGGCGACACATCAGTGAAGCACTCGCGTGACCACCTGGTCGGAGCCTGACCGGTGGACGACCAGGGAGACGTAGCCCGAGCCGCTGGTGGTGTAGCTGTGGGATACGGTCGCGGTGAACGCGGAGTTCAGCGTCATCGCGCCGATATCCGAGGTCTTGACTGCGCTCAGCGTCACCGCGGAACTGCTGCCGTCGCCCCAGTCGACGGTCGCGGTCAGGTCTCCCGCCGCTGCCCCTGGCGCCACAACGGACCAGTCGATGCTCGCCGACCCGCCAGCACCTGTGGCGAGCGTGGTGACGTGCGCGTTGATCTGGGTCTGCCACGGCACATCCGCGGTCGGGAAGAAGTTGACCCCTTCCAGCGTCATCCGCCCGCCGACCATCGCAACACGGGAGAAGAAGTCGGCCTGGTTTCGCGTCGCCTGCGGCGTCCATCCGACTTCCGCCGTCGCAAGCAGACGCGGGAAGGAGTAGTACTCCGCCTGGTCTGCACCTCGGATGAACTCACCCCAGAACGCGCCTTCGACGCCGAGGACGCTCGCCTCGCCGATGCCGGAGACGTACGTGGCGGGATCCCACGAGTACGCATTCTGCAGCGTGCACGGCCCGCCGCATGCCCACGTGGCTCCGAGCGGCTGCCGGGAGTCCTGCTTCTGCGGGTAGTACGTCTTGGAAGCAGGAGACATGATCACTTTGGCGCCGCGCTGAGCGACGGCGGTGCTGGCGCTCGCGCCGTTCCCCGTCCAGAGCTGGATGATGGACCCGGTCGGGAGGTTCGTGGCGCTGGCCTCGTTCCACACAATGGGCGTCTTGCCGAGGGTCGTCGCCGTCGATGTCTCCGTGTCGACGAGATCGACGTACGCCGCGGCCGGCGTCGGCGCTTCGTCGCCGCCGACATGCAGGTATGGGCCGGGGGTCATCGCCGCAAGCTGAGCGAGCACCTGCCCGATGAACTCGTCGGTCGCCAGGTTCGCATTGCCGAGCGACGTATTCCCCGTGTTCACGGGCAGGACGGTCTGGCTGCCCGTGAGCGCCGGCATCGAACCGCCGCCGTTCAACTGCGGGATCGCGTGCAGCGCTGCTCCGGTGTGTCCTGGCATGTCCAGTTCCGGCACGACGACCATCCCGTTCTGCGAGGCGTATGCCACGATGCTCTGGTAGTCGGCCGCGGTGTAGTAGCCGGGTGTGCCGGGGTTGCTTCCGGTGGCCGCGGTGCCGTCGAACTGCACGGCGGTTGCTCCGCTCACCCTGGTGAGGGCGGTGTAGTCGATGCCGGACGGGTTGCTGGCGGGGTTCGTCAACGCTATGCGCCAGCCTTGGTCGTCCGACAGATGCAGATGCAGCCGATTGATCTTGAACTGCGCTGCGTGGTCGATCAGCCGCTTCACCTCCGCGACGGAGTAGAAGCTGCGCGCCACATCCACTTCAAGCCCCCGGTACGCGAACCGCGGGTAGTCGCTGATGGTGACGGGGGGCACGGTCCACGTCGAGCTCCGCACGGTCGTGGCCTCGACCTCGGCAGGCAGGAGCTGGCGGAGTGTCTGCACGCCGTTCAGCGCGCCGGCCGCCGTGTCCGCGCCGATCGTGACGCCTGCCGAGGACGCGGTGAGCGTGTACCCCTCGGCGGCGTGACCCGCTGGAGCGTTGCCTGCAGCGACAGCGAACGTGATCTTCGAGGCGACAGCCGAACTGGCGACGACCGGAATCGCGAACCCTGTCGACCGCCGCATGATGGTCGCAAGCGAGTTCGCGGGGGCGGTCCCGGCGCCCGATGCGACGATCACCGTTCCGGAGGTGATCGCGAACGGCGTTCCGCTGCCCCTGCCGAGGCTCACCGGCTGCGGCACGAGTGCCAGAGCCGCTCGGCCAGGCACGCCGTAGACCTCGAACTCGGAGATCGAGTATCCGTAGACGGACTTGCGGGTGACACCCTGCATCCTGATGTACGAAACGGCGCCAGAGGTGTTCAGCTGAACGGTGTCGGTTCGTGCGCAGGTGTCCTGTCCGGTGTAGCTCGCAGCGTTGGTCCAGGACGTTCCGTCCGTCGAGACTTGGAGCTTGTACGCGCGCGCGCAGGCATTCGGCCAGGAGATGACGACGTGGTCGACGACGGACGGCGCCTGAAGGTGCACCTGGAACCAGGCGTTGTCCTGGTAGCCGGAGGAGAACCGCGTGTTCGGGTCGCCGTCGATCGCCATCGAGGGCTGGAAGTCCGCCCTGTCGAGCTCGACACTGGACGCGCTCGCCGCCGAGGACAAAGCGAGGTTGGTCGGTTCGCCCGGGATCGCCTGGGCAGCCGGTACCTGGACGGCCAACGAGGCCCCCATGAGGATCAGCGCACCCAGCACAGTGGTCATGCGTTTCATGTGCTCTCTTTCGTCGCGAATGGCCAGCACCTCCACGGGCGCCGGATGCTTCGCGACGATAGACACGTCGAATAAATCCGGCAATCCGGCGGCGGAATAACGTTCGGCCCCTGACCAGATGGCTCATCACCGCGTGTTTGCCATCTCGGCAACTTTGTCCGACATTTGGTCATTTGCTGTTAGCGTGGCCGTCATGCCTCGTCTCGTCCCCAACGTTCCGCTCTCGGAACGCATCGCCATCCAGCTGCGCCGGAGGATCGCCGAGGGGGAGTTCCCCGTCGGCACCCTGCTCCCGACCGAGGTCGATCTGGCCGCGGAGTTCGACGTCAGCCGCGGCTGCGTGCGAGAGGCGGTCCGCTCGCTGGTGCACGCGGGGATGCTCGGCGCCCGCGCCGGGTACGGGACGTTCGTCGTCGCCACGAGCGATCTGGCGCCTGCGCTCGCCCGCCGGCTCGAGCACGACCGCATCGCCGACGTGCTCGAAGTGCGCCTGCTGCTGGAGCGCGAAGGCGCCAGGCTGGCGGCGGCGCGCGCGACGCCTGGACAGCGGGAGGTGCTGGCCGAGGTGCTGGCGGAGCGTGCGGCGGCGCGGGACACCGGAGACGCGCCCGCGTACGCCGAGGCGGACCGCCGCTTCCACCGCGCGGTCTTCGAGGCCTCGGGCAACGTGCTGCTCGCCGAGCTCTACCGCGGGGCAGGCGGCAACGATCAGGCGCTCCTCCACCTGGACTCGCCCGAGGTCGACCTCGCAGCCATCGCAGACGACATCGCCAGGATCGACGCGACGCACGTCGAGCTCGTGGCAGCGATCGAGGCCGGCGATCCCGACCGCGCCGCGGAGGCCGCCGAACGGATGGTGCACGTCGCGCACGCCCAGGCCGGGTTCGAACCCGCACCGGATGAACATTCGGCCACCGAGGCCATTGCCCAGCCCGCCGCCCAGCCCGAGGAGAACGCCCGATGAGCACCGAGACCCGCCCCACCTCTGCGCAGCGGGCCACGCCGACGCCCCGCGCTGCCCAGACGCCCCTGGCTGCCCAGACGCCCCCGGCCACGCAGACGCCCCGCGCCGTCCGCCCGCTACGCCCCGCCCTCGTCATCGCGGGGCTGCTGCTCGTTGCGGGCAACCTGCGCGCGGGCATCACCACCGTCGGCCCCGTGCTCGCCGAACTGCAGCACGACCTGGGGCTCTCGTCGCTGACCGCGTCCATCCTGATCAGTCTCCCGCTGCTCGCGTTCGCGTTCGTGTCGCCTGTGGCGCCGGTGCTCGCGCGCCGGATCGGCCTCGAGCGCGCACTCGGCGTCGCGCTCGCCGGCCTCGCGGTCGGCCTGGTCGTGCGTTCGCTGCCAGGACTGCCGCTGCTGTGGATCGGCACGGCACTGCTCGGCGTCGCTATCGCCATCCTGAACGTGGTTCTCCCCGCGCTCGTGAAGCGCGACTTCCCGACCCGTATCGGACAGGTCACCGGCGCATACTCGGCCGTGCAGGCCTCCTTCGCCGCGATCGCCGCCGGAGCGGCCGTGCCCGTCGCAGCCCTCACGGCGTGGGGGTGGCGCCTCCCGCTCGGGATGTGGGCGGGACTGGCGCTCATCGCCCTCGCGGTCATGCTGCCGCAGCTTCGCCGCCGCACCGTCGTGCCGCCGTCCGAGGACGACGTCACCCTGCCAGAACCGCACCAGCAGGCGTCCTCCGGTCGCCCGGCCGCAGGACGGTCGCCCTGGGGCACCGCCATCGGCTGGCAGGTGACCGCGTTCATGGGACTGCAATCGGTCGGCTTCTACGTTTTCATCACCTGGCTGCCGTCGATGGAGGGCGCTGCAGGGGTGGATGCGGCCGCCGCCGGGGTGCACCAGCTGCTGCTGAACGCGTTCGGTATCGGCGGCAGCCTGCTCGCATCCACGCTCATCCCCCGCTTCCGTGACCAGCGTCTGCTCGCCGTCGCAGGGCCGACGCTCTTCGCGCTGGCCGCCCTCGGGGTGCTGCTCGCGCCGCAGCTGGGCGGCGTCTGGGCGAGCGTTGCCGGCCTCGCCGGAGGGTCGAGCATCGTGCTCGCCCTCTCCTTCTTCGGCCTGCGCACCCGCCACCATGACCAGGCGGCTGCGCTGTCCGGTATGGCGCAGTCGGTCGGCTATGTGCTCGCCGCCGCTGGTCCGATCGCCGCCGGCGCGTTGCACGACGCGACGGGCTCATGGACGCCGGCGCTCGCGATCCTCGTCGGACTGCTCTCGCTGCTCGCCGTGTTCGGCTACCTCGCGGGGCGGGCGCGGGTGATCGCCGACTGACCGCTCGGCCAATACGCCCGTGCTGGGATTGTCCGGCTCCGCGATATGGCTACGAACCCGCGAGCGCTGGAGGCGTCTGCCGGTCGAGACCGCGCCAGGCGGGGAAGACGAACGGTGCGAGGGTCATCAGGAGCATTGCCGCGCCGCTCAGCAGCAGCGCGGCGGTGAGGCCGACGGCGGCGGTGAGCGCTCCGCCGACCAGCGAGCCGAACGGGATGCCGACCCAAGCGCTCGCCTTGACAGCTCCGAGGACGCGGGCGTGCATCCTGGGCGGGATGCGTTCGAACTGCACAGCGCCCACGATCGGGTTCAGGACGCCGCCGAGTGCGCCGCACACCACCGCCACGGCGAGGACAGCGGGGACGGACGACCACGCGGCGAGCGCGAAGAACGGCGGAGCGCCGGACAGGACGGTGCAGATCGCGTACGTGGCCCAGCGCGGCAGCCTGGGTCCGAGCCACGCTCCGAGAATCACGCCGATCAGAGCGCCCAGCCCGAGCGCACCGCCGATCAGCCCGAATGCCGCCGAGCCGTGGCCGCGATCGCTGGCCCAGACCGGCAGCAGCACGGAGGTGAGCGCCTCGTCCAGCAGGTTGGTGACTGCGACCATCGCGACGATCCCCAGCAGCAGCCGGTCCGTGCGGAGGAAACGCATCCCCTCGGCGAGTTGGTGCGCGTATGTGCGCAGGCCGAGCGAACCGGTCGCCCCTCCCTGTCGCCCTGCGACCGCGGGGACCACAGAGGCGACGATGACGACGGCGACGCAGAACGCCAGCGCATCGACGACGAGCACGCCGCCGGCTCCGACGAGGGCGACGAGCGCACCGCCGAGCGGCATGCCGACCAGGAGCGCACCGCGGTTACCTGCCGCGTACACGCCCGTCGCGCGCTCGATCGGCATCCGCGCCGCCTCGGCGACGACAGGGAGGAGCGGAGCGGTTGCCGCATCCGCAAGGCCCCGCGCTGCCCCCGACACCGCGACCAGGGCCGCGAGCGGCCAGAACCCGGCGGCGGAGGCACTGGCGGAGGCACCGGCGGTGGTGCCGGCGCCAGGTCCAGCCGCGTGGAACGCGACGACGGCTGCCGCGACCCCGAGCGCGACCGCGGCGATCGCGTTGCCCACGAGCACGGAGCGACGAAGACCTGCACGGTCGACGAGCGGACCGGCGGTCGCCTGAAGGAGCACGTACGGCGCTAGCTGCGCGAACCCGACGACCCCTGTCAGGACGGCGCTGCCCGTCAGCTCCAGCACCAGCCACGGAACGGCCACCGCGGCCATCGCCGTGCCCAGTCCAGAGGCGAAGCAGGCGCCGACCAGTCCGTGCAGCGCGAGTATCCGCCGACGCGGCGTCCTGTCCGCCCCGTCGTCCCACCCAGCGCCGTACGGCGTCATTCCTGCCGCTGGCTCTCTGGCACGAGCTGGAACGCGACGTGCGCGCGCACGGTGCCAGGCGCATCCGGGGTGGCGGGATCGCGGCGGTAGCGCACCAGCAGCTCCTGCACCTCGCTGCGCAGCGCGCGCGCCTCGTCCGTCGTGAGCCGGAGCGGGACGTCGGTCACCGTCCACGGCAGCTCGGCGAGCTCATCGACCTGACCGGCCACCGAGTCGATGAAGGCGATAGTGCGGCGGTGCGACTGCTCGGCGACCAGGCGGAGGAACTGCGCGGCGTGCTCGGTGGCGCCGGCCGTGTCGTGGCCTGTCGCGTCCTCCGGCATCCGGAACGTGAACGACGTGGACCGTTTCGCCGCCTTCCACCACCGGTCTCTGCCCGTGCCCCGCTCGCTGTCCTCGACGATGAATCCGTGCTCGGCGAGCACCCGCAGATGGTAGCTGAGCACCCCGGTGGACAACCCCAGGCGCTCCCCCAACCCGGTGGCGGTCGCCGGGCCGTCCGCCTGCAGTAGGTCGAGCAGCTGCAACCGGATGGGGTTCGCGAGCCCGCGCAGCGCGTTCGGCGTGAGGACGTCGTCGCTGGCGGGGTCGATCCAGCCGGGGAGGGTGCTCATGCGAGAGAGTCTAATCGCAGAATTAATTCTGCAGAATAGTTTCTGCGATTAGTTCGCTCACGCCCCGATCGTCGCCGCCGTGACGTCGATGACCGCGCCGGCGCGCCCGGACGACGCCGCCCACGCGCTCGCGACGTCGTAGACGCGGCGGCACACCTCCGCGGCCGGCTCCATACCGTCCACTCCGATCCGGATGCGGATGCGCTCCCCTGCCACCAGCACGTCCTCCTGCTGCACCGCTCCCGTCGTGAGAGCAGACCCGATCGCGGTGGCCACCTGGCCGAGCGGGCTGGCGGCCGGGTAGAGCGTGTCGACGCCGGGGACGGCGAGGATGCTGGAGGCCAGAGCGGCCGTCGACCCCTCGACGGAGGCGTCGTCCGCTGCGCGCGTCTCACTCATCGTCCGTCCCTTCCGGCGCGGGACTCGCGCACATCGGTGACGACCACATCCACGGAGGCGATGGTCAGCTCGGCGTGCCTGCCGAGTTCGCCGATGACCGCCGCGCGCACCTCGTCGGCTGCGTTCGCCATGGATGCGCCGTAGCGCACCGAGATCTCCAAGTGGACCGCGATCGGCGCCCCAGGCGTCTCCACGTCGCCGTCCAGCCTGCACCGTCCGACGAGCACTCCGTCGATGCCGTCGCCGACGCTGCGGACGAGGGCGCGCACGGCGCCCTCCGTCAGGGCCAGATCGGCGGCGGGGTCCGGGTGGACGATGGGGATGCGGCGACCGGACTGCACATCCAGCCGGATGCCGGTGAGGATGCGGCCGACCCAGTCGTCGTCCGCCGGAGCAGCCGCGGCCTCCTCGTCGAGGAGGTCTCTCGTGGCTCGGCCGAGGCGTTCCAGCGCCGTCAGCGCCGCACGGCACTCGGGAGAATCGTCGATCGCGGGATCGGCCGGCGTGCGACCTGCCGCCAGGTAGTCGCTCAGCTCGTCGAGAGTGTGCCCGTCGATCAGCTCGTCGGCGGGGAGCAGCGGATCGGTCATCGCCATTCCTCCATTTCGTCGAGCAGCTTCCTTCGGCCACGGGCCAGCTGTCCGCGCACGGTCGATACGGGGACGTCGAGCTCACGCGCTATGTCGTCGTAACTGTACTGTCCGACCTCGCGCAGCACCCAGCATCTCTTCTGCAGCGGCGGCAACCGGTCCAGCGCCCGGCCGAGGGCTTCGGTAGCGGTGCGCGCCTCCGCGACCCTGCTCGGCTCCTCGCGGTCGGGTGTCGGCGCATCCAGCTCTGTCACATCGTCGTGCTCGTGGCGGGCGCGGATCCTGTCGATGCACCGTCTGCTCAGGATGCGCATCAGCCAGCTCCGGACGGCAGCGCCCTCCTGCAGTTCGCCCAGCCGACGCCAGGCCGTGACGAACGTCTCCTGCACCACGTCGTCCGACTCGTACGTCGAGCCGAGCATCCTAGCAGCGTACGCGCGCATCAGCGGGCCGTGGCGGCGCACCAGCACCTCGAACGCGACCGTGTCGCCGTCCGCGGCGCGGCCGGCGAGGGTGTCGTCGGCCGCGTCCCACAGGTCGGACACGGTTGTCCTCGGCACGGCACCCCCTCGCTTCGACGGCCGCTCTTGAACGGCCGCACGCATCATGTTAGACAGGCGAACAGTACGCCAGGAAAGATTTTCGGAGTTTTCTGTACCGAAAGCGTGACGAACGGGCGCGGCCTCCCGTCCCAGGAGCACGAGTCACAGCAGTGACCGCAGCGGGAGATCCCCGCAGCAGACGGAAGGACCACGCATGGCGAACACAACGACCACCGCCGTATCGAACATCGGAGCGGCGCAGGGCAAGACCGTCATCAACGACGCGGTCGTGGCGAAGGTCGCGGGCATCGCTGCTCGTGAGGTGCCGGGGGTGTACGCCCTCGGCGGTGGAGCGGCCCGCGCGCTCGGAGCACTTCGCGACGCGATGAACAACACCGACCTCGGCCAGGGCATCAGCGTCGAGGTGGGCGAGACGCAGGTCGCCACCGACGTGACCATCGTCGCGGAGTACCCGGTGTCGCTGCAGAAGGTCGCGGCCGACGTGCGCGCGGCGATCACGCAGGCGATCGAACAGATCGTCGGACTCCAGGTGACAGAGGTCAACGTGACCATCAACGACGTGCACGTGCCGTCGGACGATGACGACGAGCAGCAGGAGGCGCGAGTCCAGTGACCTCCGCCAAGTTCGGCGTCCTGGTCGGCGGCGCTCTCGCCGTCGTCTGGGCCGCCTTCGGCTTCTGGGTGTTCGTCGGGGTGGCAGCAGCCATGCTCGTCGGGTACTTCGTCGCGCGGCTGGTCAGCGGTGACATCGACGTGGCCCGTCTGACCGACGCGCTGCGCGGCCGCCGCTCATCCTCATGAGCGCGGGGCGCGACCGCATCGCGCCGCGTGCGCTGGAACGCCTCGCCAGGGCCGTCGCCGCTGAGGCGCTCGGCGTGCGGATCGCCGACACGGCGGCGCGCGTCGTCGACTCCGCCGGCGCCATCGCCGTGCGCATCCAGTCGCCCGTTGCGATGCCGCCGTTGCGCGACGGTACAGGCATCGGGGTGGGCACTGGCCTGACCGTCCGCCTCGCGGACGCCGCCGCCGACACCCGCGCACGGCTGGCGGAACTCACCGGCCTGGAGGTCACACGCGTCGACGTCCGTGCCACCGGCGCCGTCATCACGGAGAGGAGAGTGCGATGAGCGCAGCAGGTTCGATCGGTGCCGTGGATGCGCGGATCGTGCGCCGCGAGACCCACTCGCCGCGGTCGACGGCCGCCGTGATCACTGCGGTGGTCCTGGTTGTGGTGATCGCCTGGGTCGCGACAGAGTCGGTCCTGTTCCTCCTCGGACTGCGACCGCTGCTCGTCTCACCCAGAACGATGCTCACGGCGGTGACCGCGCTGCCGGACGCCCCGGTGGCGCTGCAGCTCGGCATCGCCGCGCTCGCCGCGCTGATCGGCGTCCTCCTGGTCTGCCTCGCGATACTCCCCGGCCGTCGGGCACGACGACGGCTCGCGGCGGACAACGCCATCGTGGTGGCCGATGACGACATGGTCGCGTCGGCACTCGCCCGCGTCGCGGCACGCACGGCCGGAGTGGCCGCCGACGCGGTGTCCGTGTCCCTCGGACGGCGCGCGGCCACGGTCCGCATCGTCCCCGTCTCCGGGAGCCGCGTCGACCGTGAGGCGGTGCGCAGCGCCGTCGTGGACGCTTTCGGACTCGCTGGTCCTGCACACCCGATCCGCGTCGCTGTGCTCGTCTCGCCGGACGGAAGGGTCGGATCGTGAACAACACCAACCGCGCTCTCAACCGCACAGTCCTGGCGATCGCCGGGCTGGTCTCGCTCGCGATCGGCGCATCCATCGTCTGGATGCTCGTCGATCCGAACGCGCGCACGATCTGGCGAAGCACGGGCGGCACGGTGACCTCGTGGGCCGACGACGTGTTCGGCCGGCCGCTGTGGGCGGGCACGACGCTCAGCCTCGCCGCCGTGATCGCGCTCGTCGTCGCTCTCGTGCTCGTGGTCCTCTTTGTCTCGTTCGCGTTTCGGCAGGGCGGAGGGTCGACAGGCACGGTGCTGCGTGCGCGCAGCGACGACGGCGAGATCTCGATCGACACCGCCATCCCGGCCGCTCTGCTCGAGGAGCGTCTCGCCGATGTGCCAGGGGTGGCCAGCCTGACGGTCAGCGCATACCGGGTGCGTCGACAGCCGACCCTGAAGCTCACCGTCAATTGCCGCCGGGGTGCAGCCCCGCGCACCGTCGTCGATGCCATCGACGACGCCGTCGTCCGGCTCGAGGGCGCGTTGGGCGCTCGTCCGATCGTCTACGCCCAGCTCACCGGAGGATTCCGCTCGCGGATCCATTCGCCCATCAGAGTCGACACGAGCACGACGACCGCCCGGTCGTCGTGACCATCACACAGAGGAGAGACAGCATGAGTGCAGCAGACAAGATCAAGAACACCGCTCAGGACCTGAAGGGCAAGGCGGAGGAAGCGATCGGCAAGCTGACCGACGACGACAGCAAGGTCGCGGAGGGCAAGGCTGACCAGGCGGCGGCGAAGGCGAAGAACACCGTCGAAGACGTGAAGGACACCTTCCGCAAGTAGCACAGGACGCACCAGCGGCGACGACTCTTCCGAGCCGTCGCCGCTGGTGCTTTTCCGTGGTGTCGCGTCAGTACGACAGGCCGTGCCCGAAGCGGAACAGCGGGTCCTTCGTGTCGAACGGGACGTCCTCGCGGCTGGCCTCGACGGCGGCCATGCTCGACGGAAGGTCGAACGGCAGCTTGCCGAGCGGCCGTGCGGCGCCGGTGAGCACGTCGAGGAGCGCCATCGCGTTCGCGCCGTAGTCGGCGACGATCGCGGCGGGAGCGTCGACGATCGGCGTGAGGATCGCCGGGCGGTCGAGGTGGACGGCGAGGATGGTCGGCACGGTCGCCGCGATCTCGCGGAGGTGGCTGACGGCCTCTTCGGTGAAGTCGAGCGAGCCCTGGTGGAAGAAGTTCTCGAACGTCGTCTCCCGCACCTCGAACGGGGCATGCGTCCTGACGATGGCGATGTCCGCATCCACCGGGGAGGCGACGACGGTGCCGTACTCGGCGGCGACGGCATGGTCGATCCCCTCGACGTAGAGTCGCAGGCCGGTCGCGATCGGCAGGACAGGCGCTCCGGACTCCCCCGCCGTGTTCGTCAGCACGGTGATCGAGGAGCGCTGCGCCGCTTCGCCCGCCGCGCGGAACTCCTCGGAGCCCACCAGCGCGGCGGCCTTCTTCGCGTCGACCATGGGCCGGTCGAACAGGCCGAGCCGGAACTTCTCGCGCAGCAGGCGACGCGCGGAGACGTCGAGTCGCTGCTCGCTCACCTCGCCGCTGCGCACCAGGTCGAGGAGGAGCTCCGGGATGGCCTCCCCGCCGAACTGGTCGGCACCGGCGTCCAGGATCTTCCGCATCCGCTCGCGCGGCGAGAGGTGCTCGACGCCCCAGGCGCGGGCGGGGAACGGCTGCCCCATGATCTCAGAGTCCGAGATCAGACCCCAGTCGGTGCAGACGATGCCGTCGAAGCCGTAGCGCTCGCGCAGCAGACCGGTGATCACGGACTTGTTGAAGCCGAAGCCGACCTCCTCGTGCTCGGTGCCGACGGGCATCCCGTAATACGGCATGATCTGGCTGGTGCCGGCCTCGAACGCCGCCTCGAACGGCTTGAGGTGCAGCTCGAACTGGCCGCCGGGGTAGACCTGCTCGCGACCGTACGCGAAGTGGGCGTCCTCGCCGTCCAGCTGCGGGCCGCCGCCGGGGAAGTGCTTGGTCATGGTCGCGACGGAGTCCGGGCCGAGCTCAGCGCCCTGGAAGCCGCGGATGTATGCGGCCCCCAGTCGCGAGGTGAGGTCGGCGTCCTCGCCGAACGTCGCGACCTGCCTGCCCCAGCGTGGCTCCGTCGCGAGGTCGATCTGCGGGTGCAGAGCCACACGGATGCCGACAGCGGCATATTCCTGGCGCGCGATGTCGCCGAACCGCTCCACGAGCGCTTCGTCCCTGATGGCGGCGAGACCGATCGTCTCCGGCCAGCTCGAGAACGGCCCGGCCATCATCCCCGCGAGAGGGTTGTCGCTGAACGAGTGCCGCGGGTCGCTGGAGATGGTCACAGGGATGCCGAGGCGGGTTCCCGCGGCGAGCTCCTGCAGCCTGTTGTGCCACTCGGCCATCAACTCGGCGGTCGGCGCCGAGCCGAGCACGTTGAAGTGCGTCATGCCCTTCCCGATGACGTACTCCTGGTTGGACGGCAGCCCGAACACCGGGTCGGCTGGCGCGAGCTCGCCGTCCTGACTCATGGTGATCATGGTCTGGAAGAACAGGCCGGCCTTCTCCTCCAGGGTCATCTGGCCCAGCAGGTTCTCCACGCGCTCCTCGATCGGGAGCGATGCGTCGCGATAGGTCGGGTCGACGCCGGCTGCGGTGTCGGCGCCTTCCGCGGTGTCGGTGCTGTGTGCGGTGTCGGTCATGGTTACTTGACTCCCTTGATCTTGTAGACGAGCACGGCACCCGACAGCGCGACGAGCGCACCGAAGAGGTACCAGAGGGTGTATCCGCCGAGCGAGGTGGTCGCGCCGAACGCGATCACGGCGGGGGCGATCGCCGGGGCGACCGACTGCGGAAGGGCGTTGGCGATGTTCAGCACCCCGAGGTCCTTGGCGGTGTCGGCCGGGTTGGGCAGCACCTGGGTGGCCAGAGCGGTGTCGACCGAGAGGAACGAGCCGGCGCCGAAGCCGATGATCGCCTGCGCGACCACCACGATCCCGATGCTCGGAGCGAAGGCGAGCACGACCAGGCCGACCACCATGATCAGGCCGGCAGCGGTCACGAACGGGCGGCGCTTGCCCACCCTGTCGGAGAGGATGCCGCCGAGAGGACCGGAGACGGCCATGGCGAGCATCGAGGCGAGGTTGGCCAGGAGGATGGTTCCGATGGCGTCCGCCTCGCTCAGGTGGAACTTCTCCGTGAGGTAGAACGGCAGGAAGGTCGCGATGCCGGCGTAGCCGAAGAAGATGAGGAACTTGGTGAGCCAGGTCCAGCCGAAGTCCCTGTGCTTCACCGGGTTGAAGACGAACGAGCCGAAGAACTCCTTGACGCCGTAGCGCTCCGTCGGCTTCTGGGCGAGCACGCGGTCCTTCAGGGTGAAGACGAACACCAGCACCAGCACTACCGCGATCACCGCGGGCACCACGAACCGGCTGACATCGTCCGCCAGGAAGTTCACCAGGAAGCTTCCGCCGAGGATCCCGAGCGGGGTCGTCAGCCCGACGATGCCGGAGACCTTGCCACGACCGTTGACAGGGACCTGGTCGGGGACGGTCGCCGTGGAGGCAGCGAGCACGCCATTCAGCGACGCCTGAACGATGCACCAGGCGATCAGCACGATCCAGGTGCTCGTTGCGACGCCGATGAGCACGAACGCGGCCAGTCCGACGAGCACGCCGCCGAGCATCCACGGGCGGCGCATCCCGAACCGGGAGGCGGTGCGATCGGACAGGCGGCCGACGAGCGGGTTGCAGACCAGGGCGAAAAGGGCGCCGACGCCCATGATCATCCCCAGCTGGCTGGTCGCCTCTGCCGGAGAGGAGGTGATGTGCTCCACCTTGAAGGCGAGCGAGACCATCACGGGGGTGAGGAGGGCGAGGTAGAGGCCGAAGTTCGAGATGGCGAGTCCGGCGATGTACCCACGGGGCGCCTTCGCGGCCGAGGGGAGAGCGGGATCGGCCAGGAGAGTTTCGGGATGCGCACCCGGCTGCAGCTCTGCGGCCGTGGACGACTCTGTCATGGTGTTCCTTTCGGTGAACCTGAGCCTTCGTCGGCTCGCGGATGAGCATACATCAAATTAGACCGACTGGTAACTGAAACCTGTCCGCTTGGTAACCGGCGTGTGAGAGGATGGTCTCCGACCGGTCGAGGGGAGCACGGGATGGGCGAGGTCGCGACACAGGACGCTGCTGCGCCCGTCGCGCGTTCAGAGGCAGCGCAGCAGACGCGGGCGGCGATCCTGGATGCGGCGGCGGCCCTCTTCGTCGATCGCGGCTTCGGCGCCGTCTCCCTGCGCGACATCGCCACGGCCGCCGGGCTGTCGCATCCCGGCGTGCTGCGGCACTTCGCCTCGAAGGACGAGATCCTCGACGCGGTGGTCGACGACCTGGAGCGGCAGAACCGGGCGTGGGTCGAGGCGAACGGCGTCGGCCTCGACCTCTACACGGAACTCGCCGCGCACAACGCGGACACCCCCGGATACACCGCGCTCTTCACGACGCTCGCCGGAGAGGCGACGCGGTCGGGGCACCCGGCGCACCAGCGTTTCCGCGAACGCCACCGCGAGCTCCGCGCGCTCTCGACGGCACAGTTACAGGCAGCGCTGGAGGACGGCGTTCTCCCGGCAGGCACCGACGTGGCCGGCGAAGCGGTGCGGCTCGCTGCGGCGTGGGACGGCCTCCAGCTCGTCTCCCTCTATCTCCCCGACCGGGTGGATGTGCCCACGATGGTCGACGCCCACATCCGCCGGCTGAGGGGGGTGGCGGCCACGGAACCCGCCGCAGGAGCCCGCCCACCTCGACCGGACGGCGAGAGCTGGGCGGACGACACCGGATACGCACCGGGAAGAGCGAGGCGCGCGCGGATCATCGCTGACGCATCAGCGCTGTTCGCCGCCAGAGGTTTCCACGCGACGAGCGTCCGGGAGATCGCGGAGCGGGCCGGCATCGGCAAGTCGACGCTGCTGCACCACTTCTCGACCAAGGAAGACCTGCTCACCGCGGTGATCGCCCATCGGGACTCGTCGCGCGACGAAAAGCTCGGCCTGGATTTCGCAACGGCCGACGCGTACACGCTGCTCCTCGACCTCCCGGAGAAGGCACGCGACGACACCCGCCGCGAGCCGGGACTGATCGAGCTGTACTCCGTGCTCTCCGCGGAGGCGGCAGCGCCTGCCCACCCTGCGCACGCGTACTTCGGGCGGAGGTTCGAGCTCGGCATCGCGCGCTTCGCGGAGCTCTTCGCACGCGCTGCCGCCGACGGCCACCTGATGGAGGGGCTGGACCCCGAGCGCGAGGCCCTCTGGCTCATCGCACTGTGGGACGGCCTGCAACTGCAGTGGCTGTACGACCCGGAGAGCGTCGACATCGGCGATCAGCTCGCGGCGCACCTCGCCCAACGACTCCGCTGATCGGGGCGCATCCAGACGCCCCCTGGCGCACCGCAGCCGTGCGCGTACGATGACCGGACATGAACGCAACCGGATGGATCATCCTGATCGTGGTCGTGGTGGTGGTGATCGCGATCATTGTCGTGATCGCCATGACAGCAGGGCGCAGGCGCAAGCTCGACGCCGACCGGCACAAGGCGGAGGAGCTTCGCGTCGCAGCGCGCGACGACGACCTCGCCGCGCGGGAACGTGAGGCGAAGGCCTCCCGCGCAGAGGCCGACGCCAAGGAAGCCGAGGTCGAGGCCGAGCGCAGGCGCAGGGAGGCAGAGGCCCACGCCTCCGAGGCCCGCGACGCCCGCGCATCGGTGGACGAGAAGCTGACCAGGGCCGACCAGGTCGACCCGGATGTGCGCACGGAGCGGTCGGCGGAGCGCGCGGCGCCCGCTGAGCGCACGGAGCAGGTGGCGGACGGCGAGCGCCGCGAACCGCGCCACAGCGAGCCGCGCATCGACGTCGGCGGGCCGGAGACCGCGAACGGCGGGACCGATGTCCCGCCGCCGCGTCCCGCGCGCTAGCTGAATTCGGTCGGTGGTCGGTGACAGCCGCCTGAGCGATCCAGCACGCGATCGGCGGACCTTCCGCACAGTCCCGCTCAGTAGCGTAGGTGCTATGGAGTCCACAGACGGCGAATGGATCACAGACTCGACTACACAGATCGAGGTCTGGGTCCCGGCAGGGATGTCCCGCGAACGCGCGCTGCGGCGTGCGACGCTACAGCACAACGGCGACCTCCGGACCATTCGGTTCTACCCTGACCACGGCAACCCGTGGCCGCTCTGGGAGGACGACCTGGAGAACCCGACGCCGACCCCTGACGTGTACGGGCTCAGCGACCTCCTCATGACCGAGCTGCGCGACTGGTACGACGCATGGGAGTCCGGCTTCCGCTTCGACGCAGGCTGGGCCGACACATCCACTGGCCGCGCCTGGCTCGCTCGCGGTGACGCGATCGCAGACAGGCTCGAATTCGAAGTGTGGGACTTCGCCGAGGTGTCGAGGGAGCACCGGCGGGGACACGAATGAGTACGTCGGCCCCGGCCGAGTCACTCGCGGGGCCGACGTTGCGCCGCGTCAGCAGACCTGTCTGCTCGATGGGAACGAGCTGATGAGCCTGTCGCTGTCTGAAGCCCAGACGGCCTCCGTACGGAAGGAATATACGAGCTTGCCAGTCGTCACGTTCTCGAGAAAAAGCTCTGTGTTGCTGCACCACTTGTTACCGACACTATTGTGCGACACGTAATCGGGAAATCGCACGATAGCGGCTGTCGTCGCCGACATCAGATCGTCCCAACTGTGTATCCCATAGTGACCCGAATCCCAGCCGTGAGCGCGCGGTGTCGAGCTTGTCCTGCCAGTTCGACTCCTTATTCCTGATGTGCTTGTACCCGTAGTTCGCGTTGCCGCACCTGAGCCGAACCGAGTGCAGGTCGCCACCCCACGGAAACGCATACTCGGCGAACACATCTGCCTCGTTATTGAGGGTGAAGCAGCCGAACCACTGATCCCACGAAATCAGACGCGAGTTCACCGGGGCCTCCACTGGGTCGGGAAGCGCATGAGCGCTGACGAAGTCCGGCGTGAGTTCCACCTCTCTGTCGCCGCTACGGACATAGAGGCGCACATCAGATGACGGCTCCTCTGCATTGGCGGGCTCGACGCCCACAGATGCAAACGCAGCGGTGGCGAGAACGCCCCCGAGGATAGTTGACAGGCCTACGATAAATTACACAGCGATTCGAGAAGCTCGGCTCAGTCCCATTCAAAAACCGCGAGCACCGAGACCTTCAGTCCTGATGCTCGCGGTCAAGTGCCTTGAGGCGCGCTAGGCTCCACGCGACCATGGCGGCGGGAACGACAGAGCGCCCTAGCCCGCCAGCTCCAGCGCATCCACCCTGTCGCCAGCCTCGACCAGGAACCTGGCGTACGCCGGGATCGTCAGGAAGGTCGGGAACTCCTCCGCGAGGCAGACCTCGAGGAGGAGTTCCGCCGCGTCCGCGAAGCGGTCGGCGTCTCCTCCGGCCCCAGCCGAGCGCCGGCGCGTCTCCTCGTCGATGAGCGCGGCGACGCGTTCGCGCGTGACCTCCGCGCCCTCCGAGGTGACCACGCGGTTGTCGATCCACTGGCGCAGCAGGCAGCGGGAGATCTCGGCGGTCGCCGCGTCCTCCATCAGCCCGTCGATGGCGACCGCTCCCGTGCCGCGCAGCCAGGCCTCGATGTAGCGGAGCGCGACGGAGACGTTCGAGCGCACGCCGGCGTCGGTGACCTCGCCTGCCGCGGAGGTGATGTCGAGCAAGTCGCGCTCCGTCACCTCGACGTCGCCGCGGAGTCTGCCGACCTGGTTCGGCCGGTCGCCGAGAACGGCGTCGAACTCGGCGAGCGCCGTCGGGATCAGGTCGGGATGCGCGACCCAGGTGCCGTCGAAGCCGTCGCCGGCCTCCCTGCGCTTGTCCTCCGCGACCTTCGCGAGTGCGTTCTGCGTCGCCTCAGGGTCGCGACGGTTCGGGATGAAGGCGCTCATCCCGCCGATGGCGTGCGCTCCCCGCTTGTGGCAGGTCGCGACCAGCAGCTCTGTGTATGCACGCATGAACGGAACGGTCATCGTGATGCCGCTGCGGTCGCCGAACGCGAACCGCTTCCCTCTTCCCTCGAACGTCTTGATGATCGAGAAGATGTAGTCCCAGCGTCCGGCGTTGAGGCCAGCGCAGTGGTCCCGCAGCTCGTACAGGATCTCCTCCATCTCGAACGCGGCGGGGATGGTCTCGATCAGGACCGTTGCCCTGACCGTGCCGACGGGCATCCCGATGCGCTGCTGCGCGAACACGAAGATGTCGTTCCACAGCCGCGCCTCCAGGTGCGACTCCAGCTTGGGCAGGTAGAAGTACGGCCCGCGGCCCGACGCGACCAGTTCGGCGGCGTTGTGCCAGAAGTACAGCCCGAAGTCGACGAGGGATGCGCTGGCCGGGGCGGTGCGCCCCGACCGATCGGTGAAGCTGAGGTGCTTCTCCACCAGGTGCCAGCCGCGCGGCCGCATGACGACGGTGGGCGTGAACTCCTGCGGCGTGGTGACCCGGTAGTCCTTGCCGTCGGCGCTGGTGAACGAGAGCTCGCCTCGCACAGCGCGTTGCAGCGTGCGCTGGCCGCCGACGATGTTCTCCCAGGTGGGGCTTGTGGCGTCCTCCAGGTCGGCCAGCCACACCCGCGCCCCCGAGTTGAGGGCGTTGATCGCCATCTTCGGGTCGGTGGGTCCGGTGATCTCGACGCGGCGGTCGGTGAGGCCGGGGCCTGCTCCCGCGACGCGCCAGCTCGAGTCTTCGCGGACCGAGGCCGTTGTGCTCAGGAACTTCGGGTCGCGGCCGTTGCCGACCAGTGCCCTGCGCTGCTGCCGTTCGGCGAGGAGCTCCTGGCGCCGCCCCGCGAACGCCTGGTGCAGGTGGTCGATGAAGGCGATCGCCTCCTGGGTGAGGATGTGGTCGGTGCCTGGAACGGCAGGACCGGTGATGTCGATCATGATTCTGTCCTTAGAACTGGTGCTGTTCGGTGGAACCGACGAGGGCGAGGGTGGCGCTGTCGGGGTTGAGCGCCGTCGCGATGCGGTCGAAGTATCCGGTGCCGACCTCCCGCTGGTGGCGGGTGGCGGTGTATCCGGCTGGCTCGGAGGCGAATTCGGCCTCCTGCAGGTCGACGTATGCGCTCATGTTGCGGGACGCGTAGTCCTTGGCGAGCGTGAACATCGAGTAGTTGAGGGCGTGGAAGCCCGCGAGGGTGATGAACTGGAAGGCGTAGCCGTACGAGGCGAGCTCGCGCTGGAACCGGGCGATGGTGTCGTCGTCGAGGTGCTTGCGCCAGTTGAACGACGGCGAGCAGTTGTACGCCAGCTTCTTGCCGGGGAACTCCGCGTGCACGGCCTCGGCGAACCGGCGGGCGAGCTCCAGATCAGGCTCGGCCGACTCCACCCAGAGCAGGTCGGCGTACGGCGCGTACGCCAGGCCGCGGGCGATCACGGGTTCGATGCCGTTGGTCACCTCGTAGAAACCCTCGGCGGTGCGCGTTCCGGTGAGGAACGGCCGGTCGCGCTCGTCGTGGTCGCTGGTCAGCAGCGTGGCGGCGAGCGAGTCGGTGCGGGCGATCACGATGGTCGGCACCCCGGCGACGTCCGCGGCGAGGCGGGCGGCGTTGAGCGTCCGGATGTGCTGCCCGGTCGGGATGAGTACCTTGCCTCCCATGTGCCCGCACTTCTTCTCGCTGGCGAGCTGGTCCTCCCAGTGCACGCCGGCCGCGCCCGCCTGGATCATTCCGTGCATCAGCTCGTAGGCGTTGAGCGGTCCACCGAACCCGGCCTCTGCGTCGGCGACGATCGGCGCCATCCAGTCGGAGACGGCGCCGTCCCTCCCCTCGATCTGGCCGGCGCGGAGCAGCGCGTTGTTGATGCGGCGCACGACAGCGGGAACGGAGTTCGCCGGGTAGAGGCTCTGGTCCGGGTACGTCTGACCGGACAGGTTGGCGTCCGCCGCGACCTGCCAGCCGGACAGGTAGATGGCCTCCAGACCGGCGCGCACCTGCTGCACCGCCTGGTTGCCGGTCAGTGCGCCGAGGGCGGCGACCCACTGCGCATCCTGGCCTGTTCCGTCGCGCTGGATGAGTTCCCAGAGCCGTTCGGCGCCTCGGCGAGCGAGCGTCTGCTCCTCCCGGACCGGACCGCGGAGGGCTACGACGTCCTCGGCCGTGAAATCGCGGCGGATGCCGGACCAGCGCGGGTCCCCATCCCATTCCAGCCGGAGCTCGTCCGCGGTCTGGGTGGTGTCGCCCGGTCGCGCTGCGCCGGTGCTGTCGTGGATGCTCATCTGGACCTCCATCGGTCGTGGTCTGTGGTGCGTCGTTCGGTGCTGCGTCGTTCGGTGGTGCGTTGTGTCGAGTGTGTGCCCGCCGCACGGCCCGCGAGCAGGATCGGTGGACAGAAGTTCGGCCGTTCTTCTGTTTGCCAGAACTTCGGTGGAGTGTCAGCATGGCCTGCATGACCATCGCCGACGATGTGAACACCGACCAGGCGGGCGCGGATGCGCTCACGCTCGGTCGCCGGGTGCGGGCGTTCCGCATCCGGCAGGGGATGACGCTCGAAGCGCTCGCCGCGGCCATCGACCGCGCCCCGTCGCAGGTGTCGACCATCGAGAACGGCAACAGGGAACCACGGCTGGCGCTGCTGCGAGCCATCGCCTCAGCGCTGGAGGTGAGCGTCGACGATCTCCTCGACCCTGAGCCGCCAGACGAGCGTTCCGCCCTGGAGATCGCGGTCGAGCGCGCTCAGCGCGGGTCGGTGTTCTCCGCCCTCGGGATCCAGCCGATGCGCGTGGGCAAGACGGTCCCGGATGCCACACTGCAAGCGGTCCTCGCCCTCCACCAGGAGGTCGAGCGGCTGCATCGCGAGCGCGCGGCGACCCCCGAGGAGGCGCGCCGCGCGAACGCCGAGCTGCGCGCATCCATGCGGGCGAGAGACAACTACTTCGCCGACCTCGAGGCCATCGCCGCCGACCTGCTCTCCGTCGTCGGCCACTCGGGAGGACCGGTCTCGCACCAGACGGTCACGGAGATGGCCGACCACCTCGGCTTCTCCCTGCACTACGTCGGCGACCTGCCGCACTCCACCCGCTCCGTCACCGACAAGCGCAACGGCCGCATCTACCTGCCCACCGAGCAGTCGGCCTCACGGGACTCCCGCTCGCCCATCCTGCAGGCCTTCGCCTCCCAGCTCCTGGAGCACGACGAGCCCGGAAACTACGCGGAATTTCTCCGGCAGCGCATCGAGACCAACTACCTCACGGCGGCGCTCCTGCTGCCAGAGCGGGATGCGGTCGCCTTCCTCACCGAGGCCAAGAACTTCCGGCGCATCTCGATGGAGGACCTGCGGGATGCGTTCGCTGTCTCATACGAGACCGCCAGCCACCGCTTCACCAACCTCGCGACCGCCCGCCTCGGCATCCCCGTCCACTTCATGAAGGTGCACGAGTCCGGCACGATCATCAAGGCGTACGAGAACGACTCGGTGTCCTTCCCCTCCGACGCGCTCGGAGCGATCGAGGGCACCCCGGTCTGCCGCAGCTGGACGGCGCGCACGGTGTTCGACGTTCCGGACCGATTCAGCCCGTACTACCAGTACACCGACACGCCGCGCGGAACATTCTGGTGCACCTCCCGCATCGAGAAGGCGAAGGAGGGCGACTACTCGGTGAGCGTCGGCGTCCCCTTCGAGCACGTCAAGTGGTTCCGCGGCCGCGACACGAGCCACCGCGCGGTGTCGCGCTGCCCGGACGAGACCTGCTGCCGCCGCCCTCCGTCCGCACTGTCGGAGAAGTGGGAGGGGCAGTCCTGGCCGGCGGCGCGCACCCCGACGTCGCTGCTGGCGGCGCTGCCGACGGGGACGTTCCCCGGGGTGGATGCGAGCGAGGTGTACGACTTCCTGGAGCGGCACCAGCCGCGGTGATCCCTCAGGGGCAGAGGACGCGGGCGACCGCGGCCGCGTTGATGCGCGCTGAGCCGTACGCGTACACCGCATTCAGTCCAGGGGCGGCTGCCTCCGGCGGCGGCCAGCCCGCCACGATCACCACCGTATCGGGGCGCTTCGCGATCACGGCGTCCAGCACCGCGGCTTCGAGCGCGTTGCTCTGCACCTGATTGACGATGAGGACGGGCGCCGTCGCCGCGCCGAGGACATCGGCGGCGCGGCGCGCAGCGTCCGCGGCGGAGCAGGCGTCGGTCAGCCAGACCCGCTCGACCTCGCGGTGCGCGCTCAGCGCTCTGGTGAAGTGGTCGGCCTGCGCGCCGACGGCGATGTTGCGCTTGGTGCGCGCATCCACCACCGTCAGCTGACCAGGACCGAGCCGGGGCGCGCCTGCGACGTCGAGCGCCGCGGACACGATCGCGTCGAGCTCCGGAACGGCGGGCACGGCGTCCCGGTGCCGCTGCACCCGCACCCAGGCGGCGAGCTCCGCGATCCGGCGTGCGGCTTCCTCGACCCGCGCGGCGGGGAGCTCGCCGGAGCGCAGCGCGGCGACCAGCGCATCCCTGACCTCGCGGTACTCCATCTCGTCCGTCGGCCCGTCCGGATGCGCGGGGTTCGATGCCGGGTTGCCGACGCAGAGCAGATCCACGCCCGCCAGCAGCGCGAGCACCGCTCCCCTGCCCATCCCGACCGTGTGCCTGATCGCCGCCATGTCGAGGGCGTCCGAGACGATCACGCCGTCGAAGCCGAGGGAGCGGAGCAGTCCGAGAGCGCGCGGATTGAGCGTCGCAGGTTCGTCGCCCAGCTGCGGCACCCGCAGGTGCGCCGTCATCACGGCTTTCGTGCCCGCCGCCACGGCCTCGGCGAACGGGCGGAGGTGCACGTCGTGGAACTGCGCATCCGACGCGTTGCTCACGGCGAGCGCCAGGTGTGAGTCGGTGGAGGTGTCGCCATGGCCGGGGTAGTGCTTGACGCAGGCCGCGACGCCCGCCGACTGGAGTCCGCGCACCGCCGCGACGGAGTGTCGGGAGACGAGGTCGGGGTCGGCGCCGAACGAGCGGACGCCGATGACGGGGTTGCGCGGGTCCACGTTGACATCGACCGTCGGGGCGAGGTCCACGTCGATGCCCGCCGCTGCGACCAGTTCGCCCGTCCAAACTGAGACCCGTTCGGTCAGCGCGATGTCGTCGACCCTGCCGAGGACCGCGTTCCCCGGCGTCGACGAGCCGTCGCGGGATTCGAGGCGCGTGACGATGCCGCCCTCCTCGTCCACGCCGATCAGCCCGGCGGGGTTGAGCTGGTGGATGCGCGCGGAGAGCGCCCTGGTCTCCTCCGGACCTCCGATGTTCTGCTCGAAGTAGACCAGCCCTGCGAGGCCGTCCCGCAGGGCGTCCTCCGCCCAGGCCGGCAGCGTCCTCCCGCGGAATCCCGGCCAGATCACGCTGTTGGCGAGACGCCGCAGCCCGCTGTCGTCGCCGATGTCCGGATGCTGTGTTGCTGGCTCCTGCATGTCGATGTCCGTTCTGCGTCGAGGAATGAAAGGGAAGGGTTTCCCGCCCCGTGCGATCGCGCCGTACGCACGGGGCGGAAACTGTTCAGTCCTGCTGCCTGGTCGCGCGCTCCAGGTGCACCAGGATGTGCTCGTAGTCCTCCCCGACCGCCCTGGTCATGCCGAGCTCGCAGGTGCGGTTGGTGGAGGCGTACGCGTCGTGACGTTCCGATGCCACCTCTGCTGCTTCGGCGGCGGTGGCACTGGCCGTCAGCTCGGGATGCAGCAACCCCCTGTCGCCCGCGAAGCCGCAGCATCCCCAGGCGACCGGTGTCACGACCTCGGCCGCGATAGAGGAGGCGAGCGACGTCAGGGCGGGGTCGATACCCAGTTGCGTCGACGAGCAGGTGGGGTGCAGGACCATCGAGCCGATCGGCTCGGTGACCGTCAGCGCCGGCAGCAGGTGCTCGCCAGCGAAGGCGATGCTGTCGACGACGCGGAAGCCGGCCGATTCCGCCATCAGGGCGAGGCCCTCCGTACAGCTGCTCGCGTCGCACACCACGGGCAGGCGCCCGCCGTCCGTCGCCTCGGTCAGTACCTCGCGCACCCGGTCGGACATCCGTTCGTAGCCCGCCGTGTACCCCTTCGACTTCCACGGGGTTCCGCAGCAGAGCGAGCCGATGCCGTCCGGCACCGACACCTCGACGCCCGCGCGCTCGCACAGAGCGATGAACGCCTCTGACGCCGACAGAGCACCACCAGGCGCTCCGAACATCGTGCCAACGCAGGCGGGGAAGAACACGGCGACAGGCTCGGCGGCCGCGCGCGCACGGCGAACGCGACCTCCGCCTGGAAGCTCAGCGGAGTAGAGAGGAACCTGGTCGGCGCCCAGCAGGGAGCGGCCGACCACCGTCGCGGCTTTCACCGCGGGAGCTGGGAGCGCCTTCGCGATGGTGAGTGCTGCGCCCGCCGCGGCCGTGACAGCGCCCCACTGACGGGATGCTCCACCCCAGACCGCAGCGGCCGGACCCGCGGCCGTCTCCGCACGGAGCCGCCGCACCAGGTCGCCGGTGTTGATGCCGACGGGGCACGCCGACTGGCACATCCCGTCGACGGCGCAGGTCTCGACGCCCTGGTACTCGTAGTCGGCGCGCAACTCCTCCAGCAGTTCGCTGTCGCCTCTGCGCTCGGCGTCCGTCATCTCGCGCCTCAGCACGATCCGCTGCCGAGGAGTGAGCGTGAGGTCGCGCGACGGGCAAGCGGGTTCGCAATACCCGCATTCCACGCAACGATCGACCTCGGACTCGACGGTCGGGGTGATCTTGAGGTCGCGGAGGTAGGAGTCGGGGTCGTCGGAGAGCAGGACGCCGGGGTTGAGCATCCCCGTCGGGTCGAAGAGGCGCTTGATCTCCCACATCACCGCGTACAGCTCGTCGCCGTACTGCCGGGAGACGAAGGGCGCCATCACCCGGCCCGTGCCGTGCTCCGCCTTGAGCGAGCCGCCGAACTCCAGCACCAGGTCGACCATCGCCTCGGTGAACGCGCGATAGCGAGCGAGCAGCTCCGGCTGGTCGAAGCGCTCGGTGAGCATGAAGTGGACGTTGCCGTCCTTGGCGTGGCCGAAGATCACCGAGTTCTCGTAGTCGAACCGGTCGAACAGCGCGATCAGGCCATCGCAGAACGCCCCGAGGTTCTCGACGGGCACGGCCACGTCCTCGAGCAGCGCGGTCGTCCCGGACGGCCGCGCTCCTGCGACCGCGGTGTACAGGCCCTTGCGGAGGTGCCACAGGGATGCGCGCCGTGCCGGCTCCTGGGAAAGGACGACCGCATCCACCACGGGCAGCGCATCCAGTACGGCTGCGGTGCGACGCCGTTCGGCGGCCAGCGTCGCCGCGTCCTCCGCCTGGAGCTCGATGAGCAGGGCGGCGTGCCGATCGACCGCGAGCGCCGCGATGTCGTCCGGGCAGTCGGGGAGCTGCTGCGCCACCCGCAGCGAGGTCGCATCCATCAGCTCCACGGTGGCGAACCCGGCGTGGGCCAATACGCTCGTGGCTGCCGCAGCGTCCGCCAGTGTGCGGAAGACGGCGAGCCCCGTGGTGACGGAGCCGAGCACGGGAACGGTGCGGAACGTGGCGGACGAGATGAAGCCGAGCGTTCCCTCGCTGCCGATCATCAGGTGCGCGAGGATTTCGACAGGTCGCTCGAAGTCGAGCAGGGCGTTCACGCCGTAGCCCATGGTGTTCTTCCTGCTGAACAGCCGCTCGACGGTGGCGACGGACTCGGGATCGGCGAGCACGCGTTCGCGCAGCCTCGTGAGACCGGCGTGCAGCTCAGGCTCGGCGCTCGCCAGGGCGGCGTCGGCGTCCGGCAGGGCGGTGTCGACCACCGTCCCGCTCGGCAGCACCACGACCAGCGACTCCACCGTGCGATACGAGTTCTGCGTGATCCCGCACACCATGCCGCTGGAGTTGTTGGCGAGGACACCGCCGATGGTGCACGCCACCTCGCTCGCCGGGTCTGGGCCGAGCTTGCGGCCGTGTCTTGCGAGCGAGGCGTTGACCTGCCTGACCGTTGCTCCGGGGCCGACGCGCACGCGCATCCCGTCGTCGAGCACGCGGATGGCGCGGAAGTGCCTGCGGGTGTCAGCAAGCACCCCCGCGGTCGAACCCTGCCCGCTGAGGCTGGTGCCGCCGGAGCGGAAGGTGAGAGACGTGCCGGCTGCGCGCACTCTGCGCATCAGGTCGGCCACCTCGCCCACCGTCTCCGGCGACTCCACCGACGACGGGATCAGGAGGTAGTGCGACGCGTCGTGCGCGATCGCGTGCCTCCTGGTCGCGCCCGTCGCGCTTGTCGTGCGTTCGGCAGGGGCTGTGATGCTCACGGCCCGGCGAGCTCGAACTTCGAGCTGCCGCCGACGGTGAAGCCGCAGGCGCGCTCCGTGCCGACGAGGCATCCCTTCGCCGACATCATCGCGGTGTAGTAGTCGATGTAGCGGAAACCGTACGTCTCTCCGCGAGCGAACGCCTGGTTCTGGATGGCGGCACGCCAGATGTCGAACGCCTCCTGCGGGATCGGCACGTACAGGTCCGGCTGGAAGCCTTCTGCGTCCTCCCAGTTGTCCGCGTGCAGCACCTGCTTCACGCCGTGGCGGCCGAGCGGACTGTCCAGCGGGAGCGAGGCGAGGAATCTGGCACGCTCTGCGAGGATCGCCGCGCGCTCGTGATCCCTGTGGATGCTCGTGGTCCAGTGGGTGATGATGATCTCCGGCTTCTCCGCCCGGATGATGTCCGCCAGCTGGTTCGCGGCCTCGTCGTCGTCCGGCAGGAACCCGTCCGAATAGTCGAGCACCCGGAACTCCGCACCGATGTCCGCGGCGAACTGCTCGCCCTCGCGCACCTTCTGGACGCGGTACTCGTCCGGGCTCAGCGTGGGGTGTCCGCGCTCGCCGTACGTGCACGCGACGATGATCGCGCGGTCGCCGTCGAGCACCATCTTGGCGAGGGTCGGCCCCGCCGTGAGGTCCATGTCTCCGATGTGCCCGCCGATGGCGAGGACTGTCCTGCTCACGTAGTGCTCCGTTTCTGGTTGGTCGTGCGATTCGAGGTGCGCATCCCGCTACTTCATGCCGCTTACTTCATGCCGCTGAGCATCACGCCGCGCACGTAGTACTTCTGGAAGAACAGGAAGATGATCAGCACCGGGATAGTGCTGATGACGATTCCGGCCATGACGATGGGCATGGTGCGGTTGGGGTCGATGAAGCTCTGCAGCAGCTGGATGCCGACGGGGAGGGTCATCAGGTCGGAGTTGGTCGACGCGATCAGCGAGGTCCAGATGTAGTCGTTCCACTGGCCGACGAACGTGATCAGGCCGAGGGTGATGGCGACCGGCTTGGCCTGCGGAAGCACGATGTTGTAGAACAGCCGCCACTCGCCGGCACCGTCGATGCGCGCCGCCTCCAGCATCTCGTTCGGCACGCTCACCATGAACTGCCGCATCAGGAAGATTCCGAAACCGCTCACCAGGAACGGGAGCATCAGCGAGACGATGTTGGTCGTCATGCCGCCATCTCCGCCCTGGCCCAGGATGTTGTTGCCTCCGACGAGCGGCCAGTTCACCATGATGAGGAAGTCGGGGATCAGCAGCAGGAACGGCGGGAGCATCATGGTCGCCAGGATGAACCGGAAGATCACATCCCTGCCGCGGAAGCGCAGCTTGGCGAGCGCGTATCCCGCCATCGCCGAGGTGATCAGGACGGACACGGTCACAACCACGGTGACGATCACGCTGTTCATGAACAGACGCCCGAGCTGCAGCTGATCGAACGCGGCGCTGTAGTTGCTCCACGTGAAGTCCTCCGGCAGGAAGTGGTACGGCAGGACGCCGTACTCGCCAGGTCCCTTGAAGGAGCTGAACAGCATGTCGAGGAACGGCAGCGCCATCACCACGCCGCCGATCGCGACGAGGGCGTAGGAGAACCAGGGGGTGCGGACTCGTTTGTTGCGCGCGGCCATCAGTCGTCGTCTCCCGAACGTCGGCTGACCCAGAGCTGGATCAGCGTGATGATGAAAATGATCACGAACAGCACCATGGCCATCGCGCTCGCTGTCCCCCACGCACCGAACTTGAAGGCCTGCTGGTACATCTCGAACGCGGCGACGTTCGTGGAGTTGACCGGGCCGCCGTCCTTCGTCATCACGATGATGAGGGCGAACGACTGCAGTCCCGCGATCACCTGGGTGATGAAGACGAAGACCAGGGACGGCCGGAGCAGGGGGAGGGTGATGCCCCAGAACGTCTGCCAGCTGTTGGCGCCGTCGATCTCCGCCGCCTCGTACACCGTGCGGTCGATCGACTTGATGCCGGCGGTCAGGATGAGCACCGCCGCGCCGATGGAGGCCCACGCCTGCACGACGGCGACGGACGGCAGCGCGATCTTCGGGTCGGAGAGGAAGCCGATCGAGTTGATGTGCAGCGCGTTGAGCAGGCCGTTGATGAGGCCGGACGGCTGGTACATCATCTTCCAGACGTTGCCGATGGCGACGACGGTCGCGACGACGGGCAGGAAGTAGAGGAAGCGCCAGAAGCCCTGGAACTTGAGCCGCTCGATGCACTGCGCGACCAGGAGAGAGCCGGCGACGGCGAGGACGACGGACATCGCAGCGAAGACGAGCGTGTTCACCAGGATCGGCGACAGGAAAGTGCTGTTGAAGTTGAGGATGTCCGAGTAGTTCTCCACCCCGATGAATTTGATCTGGGTGAGGTCGTACCCTCCCCACTGCGAGAGCGAGAGGAAGATCGCGAAGAACGACGGCAGGATCAGGAAGATCAGGAAGAAGAGGAGGGACGGCGCCAGGAACAGGTAGCCGGCACGGCCCTCCCTCCTGAACCGCCTGGATCGCGTCTTGGACGGCGCTGACAGCTCCGTCTGGCCGAGTTGGCTCGTCGCTTCGCGCGTCGCGCTCGCGTACATTCCAGTCATATGTCGTCTCCGCCTGTTGGGGCTGGTGCGCCCGGTGGGCTGTTCGGGGGTAGAGGCTGGGCAGGGCTGCGGGGGCCGCCCTGCCCAGCCGGATTGCTACTTGCGGTCGATCTCGGCGTTCAGGTTCTTGAAGGTCTGATCGACGGGAGCGTTGTTCACAAGAATCTCGTTGAGCGCGTTGTGCAGCGAGGTCTTCGCCTTGTACGCGTTGGCGGCGTTGGACTCGGCCATCGCGTAGCTCGCCGCGTCGTAGATCGGCGTCAGGTTCGCGTCCTCCGCCTGCAGCTTCGGGCCGAGGATGTCGGCGTCTGCCTTGCGCGGCGGGATGAGGCCGTTGGTGGCCAGGAAGTCGCCCATCTCGGTGACGCCCTCCTTGTTCTTGTTCGAGTTCAGCCAGGTGAGGAACTCCCAGGCCTCCTTCTTGTGCTTGCTGCCGGAGTTCACACCGGTGAAGAAGGAGTATGCGAGCGAGCCCTCCTCACCGGCCTTCGGGCCTGGCACAGGAGCCGTGCCGACGTTGGAGTACTCCTCCTTCATCTGGGACTTGAGGCTGCCGATCCACCATCCGGCCTGGATCGCCATGGCGACGCCGTTGCTCGGGAAGGTCTTCGTCGGCATGATCGACGTCGTCGTGGCACCGGACTTCGCGAGGTCCGCCTCGAGCTGCATCGTCTCCTTGGCCTTGCTGTTCAGCGCGGAGTCGCCCTTGTCGTTCAGGAACTTCCCTCCCGCCGAGTCGAGCAGGGAGAGGAACGGGTGGGCCGTCTGGTTGTCGCCGTCCTGGATGAGCGAGATGCCGACGACCTGGTAGTTCCCAGAGCTGTCCTTCTTGGTCGTCTTGTTCGCGATCTCCTTGAGCTCGTCCCAGGTGGCCGGCGGCTTGTCGTATCCGGCATCGGCGAGGATCTTCTTGTTGTAGTACAGGACGTAGGTGTTGAACTCCGTCGGGTACCCGAAGACCTGGCCGCTTCCGCCGGTGACCGACGCGGCCGCCGCAGTGCTGTAGTTGTCCGTGATGTCCTTCGCGACCTCCGCCGACGGCTTGTCGAGCACGCCGTTCGCTGCGAGCTGGCCGCCCCAGAGCGAGTACGAGCTCATGATGTCGGCGCCCTTGCCGCCCGTCTGACGCACGTTGAGCGTGGTGAGGAGATCGTCGAAGTTGACCGTCTGCTGCTTGACCTGGATGTCGGGGTGGGACGAGTTCCACTCGTCGATCATCTTGGTCATGCCGCTCTTCATCGGGTCCTGGCCGTAGTGGCTCAGAAAGGTGAGCGTGACCTTGCCGTCGTCGCTACCGGACGAACCGGTACCGCTGCAGGCGGACAGCGCGAGCGCTGCCGCACCGACGACGAGTGCCGCCTTGGCGATTCGGCCTCGGCGGCCGAACAGTGCTGTTCTCATGGTTTTCCTCTCAGTGGTGGTGACGCTGCTGTTCAGGCAGCGAGCGGCGCGTGCAGGATCGCGAATGAGCGAGTGATGGTGAAGCCGGTCTTCGTGTACAGGTATCCGGCCGCGGACGTCTCCTCTGTCCAGAGGAACCAGGCGCTGTGGGCGCCGAGTGCGCGCATCCGTTCGAGCGTGAGGTGCAGGAGGATCTCGCCCAGGCCGGTGCCTCGGCTCTCCGGCAGCACGCCGAACGGGCCGAAGCGCTCGAGCACGTTCTCGTACGTGCCGTGCATCGCCCAGCCGAGCATGACGCCCTCCGGGTTGCGGACGGTGACGATCCGCTCGAGCGGCTGACCGCCGAGAACGCCCTCGCGGATGCCGCGGGACCAGTCCGGGTTGAAGCGCGAGCCCGCGATGTCGATCAGGTCGACGAGGTCGTCTCCTGTCGGCGATCCGAACGTCCAGCCGTCCGCCCGCATCGCGGCAACCTTTTCGCGGATGCGCTCCGGCAGCTCGTAGTCGTTGAGCGTCCGGTCCATCGCGACCGATTCGTACTGCGTGGTGAAGCCGAGGGACGCCAGCAGGCGAGCGGCCTCCGGGTACCGCGCCGCGTCGAGGCCGGGGAGAAAGTAGTTGGGCGTGTACGAGGAGAAGTAGACGGTCTTCGCGCCCGTACCGGCGAGCCAGTCCATGACGCTGCGGACGAGGGCGGTGCCGAGTCCCTGCGTGCGGTGGCCGGGGGTGACGAAGAAGAACGGGATCCAGCCGGAGTCCGGTTCGAGGTCCGCACCGTCGGCGGCGATGAGGCGACGGACGCCGTACGCGGCTCCGACGATCTCGCCGTCGGCCTCGGCGACCAGGAGGCCGGCCGCGTCGAAGTTGCGGTCGAGGAGGAACATGTCGCGGAATCGGTCGTACGTGATTCCATCTGCCGATGCCGCGGCCGTCCAGGCCTGGGCGATCTGGGGGCCGTCGCCACTCTGGAAGGGTCGGATCGTCGCGGTGGACGTGGACTGCTGCATCGAATCTCCTCGTGCCTTTTCACTTCGGTGTGCTGGCGCATCCTGGCCTTGGACCGAAATTACCTTCATTGATCGAACTATGTCAAGTATTTTCAACCACCGCTATGGCTGCGGCAATCATTTACGCGTCCGTTACACGGTGGAAACGCGCGGGTACAGCAGAACGTCGTCCCCGTAGATGTCCTGAACCCGCACGACGCCGGGGTTCAGAGCCGCGGTGGGCTCCCCTGCTCGCACGGCGTCGCGCAGGGCGGTCGACCCCCAGAGCCGATCGATGGCGTAGCCGTTCTCTCCGGACTCCACCCGCTGGCCGGGCTCGAGGAAACGGAACCGGTCTGGATACAGTTCCGCGAAGGCGTCGAGCACCGCCAGCCCGGTCGACACGGGATCGAACGCCGAGCGATCGACGATGTGGAGCTGCACGCCGCGCACGGTCTCCCCCGCGTACTTGTGGAAGGTGGGCGTGAACCAGATCTCCCTGAACAGCACGCCAGGGATGCCGGCATCCCTGAGCCGCGCGGCGAGCCTGCCGTCGACGTACGGCGCCCCGAGCATCTCGAACGGCCGCGTCGTCCCTCTGCCCTCGCTGACGTTGGTGCCCTCGAAGATCCCGGTGCCCGTGAACGCGTACGCCGTGTCCAGCGTCGGCATGTTCGGCGACGACGGCACCCAGGGCAGACCGGTGGCGTCGAAGTCCTCCGCCGCATCCCAGCCGGTCATCCGGATCACGTCGAGGTCGGCGGACATGCCGTCCGCTGGCAGGTCGCGGGTGTTGAACAAGCGCGCCAGCTCTCCGGCAGTGAGACCGTGACGCTGGTGCACGTCGCTGCGCCCGACGAAGCTGCCGAACCCGGCGACGTCCAGCCCGGGCCCGGAGACCACGGCGCCGCCCAGTGGATTCGGGCGGTCGAGCACCACGAAGCGCACGCCCGTGCGCGCAGCGCTCTGCAGACAGTCGTAGAGCGACCACACGTACGTGTAGTACCGGACCCCGAGGTCCTGCATGTCGAACACGACGGTGTCGACGCCGGAGTCCTCGATCAGCCGGTCGAGCTCGACCCCGCTCTTCAGGTACGTCTCGACGATCGGCAGATCCGTCCGCGCGTCGTGCGTGCTCGTCTCCGTCTCGCCGGCCTGCACGGAGCCGTTGAGGCCGTGCTCAGGACCGAACAGTGTCGTGATCGGAGCACCGGCGTCCACCAGGGCGTCGACGCTGCGGCCGAGGTCGCGCGTGGTCCCGGTGAAGTTGGTGAGCAGGCCGATCCTGCTCCCGTCGAGAAGCCCAGGCTCCTCCGCGACGATGTCGATGCCCGTGCGGGCGCGCTGCGATGCCATGCCTATCCTTCCGTGGGCGCGCGGCATCGCACCGGCGCGCTGACGCGCACCGGGTGGAGCCGGCGCTCAGTGTTCTTCTCGGAGTTCCCTGACGATTTCGTACGTGCTCTTCAGCGCCTGCACCGTGCGGTCGTAGCGACCGCGGGCGACGCCGACGAAGATGTAGTCGACGAGCGTGAGCTGTGCGATCCTGCTCGCCATGGCGCCCGACCGGAACGTCGTCTCGCGCACCGCGGTGCGCAGAACGTCGTCCGCGTGCTCGGAAAGCGGCGAATCGGGCACGTTGGTGATGGCGACCGTGTACGCCCCTCCGTTGTGCGCTCCGCGCAGGAAGGCGTTGGTCTCCTTGGTCTTGCCGTTGTGCGAGAACCCGATCGCCACATCCCCGCTGCCGATCAGCGCCGCGGAGACGAGCGCGTCGTGCGCGTCGGTGAATGCGAGGGCGATGTGCCCGATCCGCAGCAGCTTCTGAGCGAGGTCCTGGGCGCCGGCGTTGCTCGCCCCGACGCCGAAGACCACGACCCGCTTGGCGCGCTCGACCTTGCGGACGACGCGTTCGAGCACGTCGACGTCGATGCTGTCCGCCGTCTCCCTGATCCCGAGGATCTCGCTGCTGGCGATCTTCGACACCATCTCGGCGAGGGTGTCCGTCGGGCTGATGTCCGCACCGTACGTGCCGGATCCGTTGCCGCCGAACTCGGCGGACTCCTTGCCGAGCTCGGCGGCGAGCTGCAGCTTGAGCTGCGGGTACCCGGTGAGGCCGAGCGACTGGCAGAAGCGCACGATCGACGCCTCCGAGGTGTTGCACGCCCTGGCGAGTTCGGTGATCGTGTTCTCCACGACGATCTGCGGACGCTCGAGGATCGCGTCTGCGACGCGACGCATGGTCGGCGGGAACGATTCGACGTGCGCCTGGATGTTGGTCTGGATGCTCACAGGGAAGACACTAATGACACCGTTCGCCATGTCGGCTCCCTCCGCTCGTTTTGGTGCTTGGCGAGTCACGTTATCGACGCGCCGATCCATTTGTCAATCATTTACTTTGGATTGATGATCCATGTAAATTGTCTCTATCACCGACGGATAAGGATCACGTGACCACAGAAGCCGTACCGAGCCACATCGCGGTCGACCTCGGCAAGACCAACTGCCGGGTGCGGATCGACGACGGCCGCGCATCCGCGGAGCTGCGCGGTGCAGGATTCCCCGGACTCGCGGCAGCCGGAGGGGCCGAGCTCGCCATCGACGCGATCGCACCGCTGGTCTCCTCTCTCGGTCAGGACAGGCTGTCAGCGGTCGCCGAGCTGGCGATCGGCGCGGCAGGGGCGGACTCCGGCCGGGACGCGGCCAGAACCGCCGCCCTGCGTGCTCGCGAGCTCTGGGGATTCGGCGTCACCATCGCCTCCGACGTGCTCACCGCACACATCGGAGCGTTCGACGGGGAGGCGGGAACGGTGCTCATCGCCGGGACGGGAGCCGTGGCCTTCCACGTGGCCGCGGACGGAGCGGCCCAGCGGTCGGACGGCTGGGGTCCGTGGCTGGGCGACGAGGGCAGCGGTCGCTGGATCGGCCAGACCGGACTCATCGCCGCGCTTCGTGCCTCCGACCGCCGAGGCCAGCGCACCGCGCTCGAAGAGGACGCGCGCGCGATCGCAGGCGACCTCACCGGCCTGCCCAGCGCGATCATGGGCGGCCACGACGTCGCCAGGTCGCTCGCATCCTTCGCCCCCACCGTGCTGAGACGCGCGGCAGCGGGCGACGAGGTCGCGCATGGCATCGTCGACGCCGCCGTCGACCACCTGGCGACCACCGCATCCTCTGTCGCCGCTCCCGGCTCGCCGGTCAGCGTCATCGGCGGCCTCACCGACGACCCAGAGTTCCTCCGGCTGCTGCTCGACGAGCTGACCAGCCGCCACCTGTCCCCGCGCCGTCCAGCCGGATCGTCGCTGGACGGAGCGGCGACCCTCGCCGTCCGCCGCGACCTTCCCCACGAAAGGTATGCCATCCGTGTCTGACATCCTCAACAGAGAGAGACGCCCGCGCGATCTCCTCCGCGCCGAGCTCTCCACGCTCACGACCGAAGCGGTCGTGGACGACGAGCGCGACCTCGACACCCTGAGCACGGCCGACCTGGTCGCGCTGATGAACAACCACGACGAGAGCGTTCCGCCCGCCGTCGCCGCCGTGCTGCCGACGATCGCGACAGCCATCGACGGCATCGCAGACCGGATGCGCGAGGGCGGCCGTCTCATCTACATCGGCGCAGGCACGCCAGGACGTCTCGGAATCGTGGACGCCAGCGAGTGCCCGCCCACCTTCAACGTCGACCCGTCCCTCGTCGTCGGCATCATCGCCGGAGGCGACGGCGCGATCAGGACCGCCGTGGAGAATGCGGAGGACGATCCGCAGGGCGGCGCAGACGCGCTGACCGGGATCGCCCTCACGCCGCTCGACATCGTCGTCGGCATCTCCGCCTCCGGGCGCACCCCGTACGTGGTCGGTGCGCTGGAGTACGCGTCCGGCCTCGGCGCCCTCACCGTCGCGATCGCGTGCAACAGCAACTCGACGATCGGCGGCGTCGCCGATCACGCCATCGAGGTGGTCGTCGGCCCAGAGCTGATCGCCGGATCGACGAGGCTCAAAGCCGGCACGGCGCAGAAGCTCGTGCTCAACATGATCTCGACCATCGCGATGGTCCGTCTCGGCAAGACCTACGGCAACATCATGGTCGACCTGCGCGCCACGAATGAGAAGCTCCGCGCCCGCGCAGAGCGCACCGTGATGCTGGTCACCGACTGCAGCCCGGCGGAGGCCGCAGAGACTCTCGCCCAGAGCGACGGCTCCGTCAAGATCGCCATCCTGATGCTGCTGCGCGGACTCAGCGCCGACGACGCCCGCGCCTCCATGGAGACGGCGCCAAGCCTCCGCGCCGCCCTCGGCGCCGCCTGACCGTGGCGACGCTCGTCCGCGTGCTGCGAGCGGTGCTCGACGCGCACCGCCCTGGGGTCAGCCTGGGGAACGTCATCGCACCGCTGCCGACGGGCGCCGTGCCGACGGGTGAGCGTGCGTGATCCGGCCGTTCAGCCCGGATGACGTGGCGTCGCTGTCCAGAGTCTGCCTCCTGACCGGCGACTCGGGCGGCGACGCCACGGGGAAGTACGAGGACGACACCCTTCTGGCGGACATCTTCCTCCTGCCGTACCTCCGGCTGGAACCGGACTACGCCCACGTCCTCGAGCTGGGCGGGCGTGCGGTCGGCTACCTCGTCGCGACCCCGGACAGCGCGGCGTTCGCCGAGCGCTACGAGCGGGAGTGGCTTCGGGGGTTCGCGGCCGCGCATCCACTGGTCGAGCCGGCCGTCACCCCCACGCAGGTCCTCGTCCGGCTCGGCCACTCGACGGCGCACCTGGTCGGCCCCGACCACGCGCTGTACCCGGCGCACCTGCACATCGACCTGCTCCCGGAGGCCCAGGGCGGCGGCTGGGGCAGGAGGCTCATCGGCACCCTGCTGCGGCAGCTCCGGGATGCGGGCGTCCCCGGTGTGCAGCTCGGGGTCGGCGAGCGGAACACCGGCGCTCAGGCCTTCTACCGGCGGCTGGGGTTCGCGCCGCTGCCGTCAGCACCGGACGACGGGCTGCGACTGGGCCTCCGCACGGACACGCTGCTCGCCGAGCGCGCCTAACCGTACCCACGACACCCCGCGCGGCGCCCCCTCAGCGCTCCGCCTGCTCGCCGAGCGCATCCCTGAGCGCAGCACGGGAACTGACGCCGAGCTTCGGGAAGACCTGATACAGGTGGGCCCCGACGGTGCGCGGTGAGAGGAACAGGCGCTCGCCGATCTGCCGATTGGTCAGGCCTGCGGCGGCCAGCTCGGCGATCTCGCGTTGCTGCGGAGTGAGGTCTGCGGCAGAGGCGAGGCCCGCGTGCTGATGGGCGACCCCACTGGCGCGCAGTTCGGCGCGAGCCCGCGCGGCCCACGGCGTGGCGCCGAGCCGGTCGAAGGCATCGAGAGCATCGGCCAGCACCGCACGGGATGCGGTGGTCGCCTTCGCCCTGCGCAGCCGCTCCCCGTACGCGAGTCGGATTCGTGCGGTGGCGAAGGGCCAGCGATCGACGCCCGGCATGGCGAGGGCGCGCTCGAACCGCTCGCGAAAGGCGGCGTCCGGACTGGTCAGCGCACGGACGGCCTCCGTGATCAGTGCCAGCCGTGGCGATATCGCCGCCACGCCTGCCTCCTCGATGTCGGCGACGTGCACGAGAGCGTCATCGAGCCGCCCGGACCGCACGGCCGACTCGACCAGGTCGAGCAGCACCCACAGGGCGGCCGGCTTGAACGACGGAACCGTCGTCGGGGAGCAGACCGACAGGGCGAGTCGATAGGCCGTCTCGTATTCGCCGCGGCTGAGCGCATCCACTGCTCTGGCGTGCGTGGCGAGCTCGACGACGAACTCGATGCGATGGGGAGCCGCCCAGCCGACCAGTTCGTCGGTGAGCGTCTGCACCATCCCACTGTCCCCGCGCGCCGCCGCGATCATGGCCTGGTCGTACTGGAGGAAGCCGCCGAGCAGGCGGTAGCGGTAGCGGGTGGTGAGAGCGATGCCTTCCTCGGCGAGAAGGAGGGTGCCGTCCCAGTCACCGGACTGCAGTCCGTCGAAACCCAACAGCGCGAACGCCTTGATCGCCGACGCGATGGCTCCGCCCGCCCTGCCGTGCTCCACGACACGCTGCAACGCCGTCCGGCAGGCGGGAACCCTGTCCACGTACATGGCGGCGATCCCCACCCGCACGACGTGGGCGTGGTCGGTCTCGTCTTCCACCGATGCCACCAGCGCGTCCAGCTCGTCCAGCGACGACAGTGCACGGCAGGAGGGTTCGAGGAAGGTGGCGCCGAGCAGACGCAGGATCTCCGGCGGAGCGAGCCCGAGCCTGTCGACCGCCGCGTGGAAATCCTCGATGAGGTCGGCGCGCGCACCGAACGAGCAGTTCGACTCCAGGACGTACACGATCTCGACCAGCAGGGCATCCCACGTCTCGATCGGCGCACCCACCGTGCGGAGGGCACCGAGGAGGAGGCGGTGGATTGTGTCGACGTCGCCACCGCCGTTCACCATGTACGCCGCAGCAGCGACCGCTGCGGCGACCGAGCGCCCCTCAGCACCGTTGTCCCCCACCACCCGCTGCGGGTCCGTGAGGTCCCCCGTGACGTCGGCGCCGAGGTACGTCGCCAGCATCCCGCGGCGGAGACCATCCGACGATGACGGGCTCAACTCCGCAGCCCGCAGCAGCAGGCCGATCGCACCGACAGGGTCGCCGCGGGCCTTGGTCGTGAATGCCGCGCCTTCGAGCAGGTCGGCGATCAGGTCGTCCGGTTCCGTCGCCGCTTCGGCCAGATGCCAGACATGGCGCCGGGGATCGGCTGAATACCGGTCGGCGAGGCGATGATGAGCCCACCGCCGCTCCTCGTCGGTCGAGAGGGCGACGACGGCGGCTCTGGTGAGCGGGTGCCGGAACTGCACCTCGTGCGTCACCGGGTGGATGCGGATGAGCCTGGCCAACTCCGCCGGTTCCAGGTCCGGCACGGACACCGGGGGAAAGAGCCCGCTCGATCCGTCGAGCGCCGTGAGCAGCAACTGCTCGCGCGTCGCAGCGGGAAGCGCGCCGATGCGCCGTTCGAAGTGGAGCTGGAGTCGTCGCCCGACCGGCGTGCGCCCGAGCCCTGCGTCCGAAGCGCCCGCATCCGACTGCGTCGGAAGCTCGATCAGCGCCAGCGGGTTCCCCTGCGCCTCTGCGAGCACCCTGGATGCGTCGCGCTGCCCGAGCACGGGGTACGCCCCGGCGAGCAGAGCGGACGCCGCATCGTCGGCGAGCGGGCCGACGACGATCTCGCTCAACCCTGCAGCCTCGAAAACGCTCCCCTCTCCCGAGCGGAGAACACCGAGGAAGCCGGCCGGCGTGCCGCCCAGCCGCCTGGCGACGGTGGCCAGCAGTCCGGCGCTCGCCTGATCCAGCCACTGCAGGTCGTCGACCAGGACCAGCACGCCTCCGTCGCGTGCGCTCTGGCGCAGCAGGCCGAACACGGCGTTCACCAGCGCGAGCCGATCGGGAGGCGATCCTTCCTCCAGCCCGAGACTGACGCCGATCGCGCGCCGCTGCGAGCGCGGCAACGCCGAGAGCTCGGCCGCGAGCGGCGCGAGGAGCTGGTGCAGTCCGGCGAAGCTCACCTCCGCTTCGAACTCGACCCCTGCCGCACGCAGCACCCGGACGCCGACGGTCGCCGCGAATCCTGCCGCCCACTCGAGGAGGACGCTCTTGCCGACTCCGGCCTCACCGATCACCAGGAGAGCGCCGCCGTCCGTTGCCGATGCGACGACGAATCCGCGCAGCGCAGCCAGCTCGTGGTCACGGCCCACGAGCGTTGTGGTCGAACCCCATCCAGGCACGCCCCGACTCTAGTGCTGACGACAGCGCCCCCGACAGGGCGGATAGCCGCGCGATTCGACGGGCGAACTACGTCATCTGACAGATTCGGCGCGGGCGACCGTGCAGCTAGTTTCGCTCGTATCCCATCGACTCGGAAGGAGTCACCATGAAACCCACCATCGTCCTCGTCCACGGAGGATTCGTCGACGGCACCGGCTGGCGCGGCGTGTACGACGAGCTCACCGGAGACGGCTTCGACGTGCGTGTCGTGCAGAACGCGACGAAGTCGCTCGCCGACGACGCCGCGACGACCAGGGACATCCTGGATGCTGTCGGAGCGCCGACCGTGCTGGTCGGACACTCGTACGGAGGGGCTGTGATCACCGAGGCTGGCACCCACGACGCCGTGACCGCGCTCGTCTACATCACCGCTTTCGCCCCCGACCAGGGCGAGTCGGTCAACACGCTGCTCGGCACGTTCCCCGCCGACGGCCCCCAGCCGCCCATCCTGCCGCCGGTCAACGGCTTCCTCTTCCTCGACCGCGCCAAGTTCGCCGACTCGTTCGCGGCCGATGTCTCCCCTGCGGAGGCCGCGTTCATGGCGGACTCGCAAGTCCCGTGGGGTCTGGAGGCCCTCGGCGGCGTGGTCACGAAAGCCGCCTGGCACGCCAAGCCGAGCTGGTACCTCCACGTCACAGAGGACAAGATGATCGCACCGGCTGCGCAGACCACCATGGCGGAGCGCATGGGTGCCACGGTCGCGGAGACCCCGGGCAGTCATGCCATCTACGTCTCGCAGCCGCGCGTGGTCGCCGACCTCATCCGCACGGCCGCGGCGGCGGTCGGGTCCTGAGGGACGCACGCCTCCCCCGCACGACGGATTCGCCGCTGGTCATCCACCACTAGCGTTGGGGGATGACCAGCGCCCCTGTGACCGAGTGGCACCGGCCCGCCCCCGACGCGGTTGGACGCCGCAGGGACATCCTGCTGGCCGGGGTGATGACGCTCGCCATGATCGGCTCGGTGTTCCTCTATCAGCGCACCGGGCTGTACGGGACCGCCGAGGTCTGGGTCAGCATCCTGTGGGCCGTCGTCAGCGGCGGGATGCTCGCGGTGCGGCGCCGCTGGCCGGAGGCCGTGGCGCTCGGGTCGGCCATCGCGTTCTGGTGGGGCGGGGAGTTCCGGGTCGGGGAGTACCTGTTCTCGAACATCGCGCTCTTCATCGCCATCTACACGCTCGGCGCCTGGGGTCGCAGGCGCACCGTGGCGACGACGCTGCGGTTGGCGATCATCGCCGCGATGTTCGTCTGGCTGTTCTGGAACCTGATCGTCACGGCGGGAATGACCTCGCTCGTGCCGGAACTCTCGCGCGAGGGAACGCTGTCGCCGTATGTGGCGTTCGGGCTCATCCAGATCATCATCAACCTGCTCTACTTCGGCGGCGCGTACTACTTCGGCGAGGCCGCATACCGGTCGGCGCGCGGACGCTTCGAGCTGGAGACGCTGACCCGCGAGCTGGCGGAGGAGCGAGAGCGCACCCAGCAGCAGGCGATCGCGCTGGAACGGGTGCGGATCGCCCGCGAGCTGCACGATGTGGTGGCGCACCACGTCTCCGTGATGGGCGTGCAGGCCGGTGCCGCCCGGCTCGTGCTCGACCGCGATCCGGATGCGGCGCGCGCCTCCCTGCTGAATGTGGAGTCGAGCGCGCGGACGGCGGTCGACGAGCTGCGGCTGCTGCTCGGCGCCCTGCGCGACGACGAGCACGCGCCGACGGACAGGACCACGAGCACGCGCGGCGTCGAACACCTGCCCGAGCTCGTCGGAGACGCGACGGACGCCGGGCTCCCCACCCGCCTGCAGGTGATCGGGACCCCGAGGACCGTGCCTGCGACCATCGGGCTCTGCGTGTACCGCGTCGCGCAGGAAGCACTCACCAACACCAGGAAGCACGGCGGCGCAGGCGCGACGGCCGAGCTTCGGCTGAGGTACGAGGACGACAGCCTGGAGGTCGAGGCGTCGGACACCGGGCTCGGCCATCCAAGCCCTGGCGCACCCAGTGCCGGCCTCGGCCACCTCGGGATGCGCGAACGCGTCGCCTCCGTCGGCGGCAGTATCGACATCGGCCCTCGCAGCCGCGGCGGCTACCTGGTGCGCGCCCGCTTCCCACTTCCGGCGGAGGCGCGATGAGCATCCGGGTGCTGCTGGCCGACGACCAGGAGCTGGTGCGCGCCGGATTCCGGATCATCCTGGAGACGGACCCGTCGATCGAGGTGGTCGGCGAGGCAGGGGACGGCCAGGCCGCCGTGCGGCTCTGCGAGGAGCTGCAGCCGGATGTGGTCTGCATGGACGTGCAGATGCCTGGCGTCGACGGACTCGAAGCCACCAGGCAGATCGTCGCCAGAGACGACCTGGCGGCGAGCGTGCTCGTCCTCACCACGTTCAACCGCGACGACTACCTCTTCACCGCCCTGCAGGCGGGCGCGAGCGGCTTCCTGCTCAAGAACTCGTCGCCGGAGGAACTGGTGAACGCCGTACGCGTGCTCGCCAGAGGCGACGCGCTCCTCTCACCGGACGTGACCAGGCAGGTCATCAGCCGGTTCAGTGCGCCAGCGGATGCGCACGCCCAGGCGGCCACGCGGGGCGCGGCGGAAGGCGGCCCCATCGACGACCTCACCGACCGGGAGCGCGAAGTGCTAGGCCTGCTCGCCGCCGGCCTCTCCAACGGGGAGATCGCGGCCAGGCTCTACCTCGGAGAGGCGACGGTCAAGACGCACGTCTCGAAGGTCTTGCTGAAGCTCGGGCTGCGCGACCGCATCCAGGCGGTCATCTTCGCGTACGAGAACGGGCTCGCCGGGCGCTGAGCCTCGCCGCGCTGAGCCACCCCGCGCTGAGCATCCCCCTCTCGGCGGACGTCAGCAGGTGGATGCGCTGCGCGCGTCGCCGTCCGTAGCGTTGAGACCACCACGAAAGGGGACCGCGACCATGCTCGAGATCCAGAACGTCGAGAAACGCTACGGAGAACGCACCGTGCTGCGCGATGTGAGCTTCACGGTGCCGAGGTCGCGGATGACGGGGTTCGTCGGCGGCAACGGCGCGGGGAAGACCACGACGATGCGCATCATCCTCGGCGTGCTCGCCGCGGACGGAGGCACGGTGCTGCTCGACGGCGACCCGCTCACCGCAGACGACCGCCGCCGGTTCGGCTACATGCCGGAGGAGCGCGGGCTGTACCCGAAGATGAAGGTCGCAGAGCAGCTCGTCTACCTGGCACGGCTGCACGGGCTGACACCCACCGCCGCCCGCAGGAACGCGGACGCCCTCCTCGACAGGCTCGGCCTCGGCGAGCGCAGCAACGACCTCGTCGAGAGTCTCAGCCTCGGCAACCAGCAGCGGGCGCAGATCGCCGCCGCGCTGGTGCACGACCCGGAGGTGCTGGTGCTGGACGAGCCGTTCTCCGGTCTCGACCCTCTGGCCGTGGATGTGGTGGTCGGCGTGCTGCGCGACCACGCGGCATCCGGTGCTCCCGTCCTGTTCAGCTCCCACCAGCTCGACATCGTGGAGCGGCTCTGCGACGAGCTGGTGATCATCGCCGACGGAGAGGTCAGGGTCGCCGGCGGCACCGACGCTCTGCGGCGCGAGCACGGCGGAGGGCGCTACGAGCTGCTCGTCGCCGGCGACGTCGGCTGGCTCCGCGCGGTCGACGGGGTCTCCGTCCTCGACTTCGACGGCGGCTACGCGCTGTTCGAGGCCGACGATGCCACGGCGCAGGCCGTGCTCCGCCGGGCGACCGCAGACGGCGGCGTCGTCAGTTTCGGCCCGCAGAACCCCTCCCTTGCACAGATCTTCCGAGAGGCCATCGGCAAATGAGCGCAACACCGTCGCACGAGACCGTCCCCGCCAGCACCACTCCTCCTGCGCCGAGCTTCGCATCCGGTGTCTGGCTCGTCGCCCAGCGCGAGATGGTCACCAGGCTGCGAAGCAAGTCGTTCACGATCTCGGCCGCGATCCTCGTGCTCGGCGTGCTCGCCGCCGTGCTCCTCGGCGGGATCTTCGGTGGAAGCACGGAGAGCACCAAGGTCGCGGTGGTCGGTTCGGCTGCGCAGGTCGTCGGATCGACGGAGGGCCTCGAGTCCGTCGACGTCGCGACCAGAGCGGAGGGCGAGGAGCTGCTTCGCTCCGGTGACGTCTCGGCGATCGTCCTTCCCTCCTCCGGCACCCCGCCCGTCACGGTCGTCGGCCTGGACAGTCCACCGCAGGGCGTGCTCGCCGCGCTGAGCATCCAGCCGGACATCGAGCTGCTCGACCCGGCGTCGCAGCCGACAGGGCTCATCTACATCGTCGCTCTCGGCTTCGGGATCGTGTTCATGATGTCCGCGCTGACGTTCGGCACGATGATCGCGCAGAGCGTCGTGGAGGAGAAGCAGACCCGCATCGTCGAGATCCTGTTGTCGACGGTGAGCGCGCGCGTGCTGCTCGCAGGAAAGGTCGTGGGCAACAGCCTGCTCGCGCTCGGCCAGATCGCGGCCATCGCGATCGCCGCCGTCCTCGGGATGATGGTGACGGGCCAGAAGGTGCTGCTCGGAACGGTCGGCCCAGCGGTCGCCTGGTTCGTGGTGTTCTTCGTGATCGGCTTCGTGCTGCTCGCTGCGATCTACGCCGCCGCGGCGTCGCTCGTCTCCCGTTCGGAGGACATCGGCTCTGTCACCTCCCCGGTGATGATCCTGATCATGGTGCCGTACTTCCTGGTCATCTTCTTCAACGACAACCCCACCGTCATGGCGATCATGAGCTACGTGCCGTTCTCCGCGCCGGTCGGGATGCCCGTGCGCATCTTCCTCGGAACGGCGGAGTGGTGGGAGCCGATCCTGTCGCTCGCGGTGCTCGTCGCATCCACTGCCGTGGTGATCGTGCTCGGTGCGCGGGTGTACTCGAACTCGCTGCTGCGCACGGGCGCGAGGGTGAAGGTGTCGGACGCGCTGCGCGGATGAGCCGGCTGGCGGCATACTGAGCGCATGAGTGCTGAGGATGCTGGGGGCAAGGACAACGCCGTCGTCCGGTTCCTGAAACGGAAATGGCTGGCCATCGTCCTGGTGGTCCTGCTGCTGATCGTCGCGATCCAGAACGGCGTCGGCAACGACCAGGCGACCATCTACCTCCTCTGGGCGCAACTGCGGATGCCGACCTGGCTGCTGGTGGTCGCGGTGTTCCTGGTGGGCGGCGTCGTGGGGTGGGTGCTCGCCAGAAACCGGGCGGCGAGGCGCGCGAAGCGCTGATTCAGCTGCCGCATCCCTGAATCGGATCGCCGCCGCCTGTTGGACAGGACAGGCCGGACGCGGGAGGGTGGAGACATGGCGTACCAACCCCTCCCCGAGCGCTACGACCGGATGCAGTACCGTCGCACCGGCCGCAGCGGGCTCGACCTCCCCGCCCTGTCCCTCGGCCTCTGGCACAACTTCGGCGACGACCGTCCGTTCACGACGCAGCGCGACATCGTGCTGCGCGCGTTCGACCTCGGCATCACGCACTTCGACCTCGCCAACAACTACGGCCCGCCGTACGGCTCGGCCGAGGTGAACTTCGGCAGGATCGTCCGCGACGACCTGAAGCCGTACCGCGACGAGATCGTCGTGTCGTCGAAGGCGGGCTGGGACATGTGGCCAGGACCGTACGGTCAGGGCGGCGGAGGACGCAAGTACCTGCTCGCCAGCCTCGACCAGTCGCTCGCGCGGCTCGGGCTCGACTATGTCGACATCTTCTACTCGCACCGGCCGGACCCGTCCACGCCGCTGGAGGAGACGATGCAGGCGCTCGACACCGCCGTCCGCTCCGGCAAGGCGCTGTACGTCGGCATCTCGTCCTATGGGGCGGAGGATGCGCGCCGCGCTGCGGAGATCCTGCGCGACCTCGGCACGCCGCTGCTCATCCACCAGCCGTCGTACTCGATGCTGAACCGCTGGATCGAGACGGAAGGTCTCCTCGACACGGCCGGCGAGCTCGGCGTCGGCGTGATCGGGTTCACCGCGCTCGCCCAGGGCATGCTCACCGACAAGTACCTGAACGGCATCCCGGAGGGCTCCCGCGCAGCGGCAGGCAGCTCCCTCGACGCCGACTGGCTCACCGACGACGCGGTCGCGCGGCTCCGCTCGCTCAACGAGATCGCGCGACGCCGCGGTCAGTCGCTCGCGCAGCTCGCCCTCGCCTGGGCGCTCCGCGACGAGCGGGTCACGTCGCTGGTGATCGGCGCGAGCAGCGTCGCCCAGCTCGAGCAGAACGTCGGAGCGCTCGACAACCTGTCGTTCACGGACGCTGAGCTGGCCGAGATCGACGA